>MDTB01132091.1_pt1 | contig 46966 bp, 29 predicted proteins | sample 811161 | NCBI WGS metagenome assembly MDTB01 (sample SAMN05326650, study PRJNA326480) | marine metagenome | isolation source: seawater | place: Mediterranean Sea | collected 2009 | reverse complement strand
TTTCGAACCGTGTAATCATACTGACGATAAACCCAGTTCTTGGATGCGATCGTAGGCCAGGCCATCAATACATGCAGGTCCCCCTCAACGTCGGTCGTGTCTTGGATTGAATGCAGATCCAAACCACGAGTTTCCTTTAAATATTCGGGTTCGGTAGCTTCACGATGGTAGATGGGAGCTTCATCGGCTAACTTGGCGGCAGGCAAATCCGCAACCACTTCCCCATGATGTTTCACCACCATTTGACCTGTATCGGTGACAAATCCAATTTCAGCCCAGGGCAGATCCCATTTATCAAAAATACGCTTCACCTCGTCCTCGCGTCCTTTGTGAACAATAATCAACATGCGCTCCTGAGACTCGCTCAACATGATTTCATAAGGACTCATGCCCGGACCACGTTGAGGTACTTTATCCAGTTCAATCTCAATCCCAGTGCCTCCACGTGCGGCTGTCTCGCAAGTGGAACAGGTCAATCCAGCAGCCCCCATATCCTGAATCCCGGCCACGGCGCCCGTTGCCAACAACTCCAGACAGGCCTCCATACAAAGTTTTTCCATGAAAGGATCCCCGACCTGTACGGCTCCGCGTTGTTGTTCGGCAGACTCTTCGGTCAAATCCTGAGAGGCAAAAGCAGCTCCTGCAAGTCCGTCACGACCGGTCGCCGGTCCGACGTAAAACACAGGATTTCCAGTGCCCTGCGCTGCACCTCGTGCAATTTGCTCATGCCTGAGCACACCAAGACTGAAGGCGTTGACCAAAGGGTTTCCTTCATAGGATTCATCAAAGTAAACTTCACCCGCCACTGTAGGAATGCCGAAACAATTGCCATAGTGACCAATCCCTGCCACCACACCACGAAACAGACGTCGTACCTCAGGCGATTCTAAGTTACCAAAGCGCAGGGAATTGACGGCACAAATAGGACGAGCCCCCATGGTAAAGATATCACGGATGATCCCTCCTACCCCTGTGGTTGCACCTTGAAACGGTTCCACAGCGCTGGGATGGTTGTGCGATTCGATTTTAAAAGCCACCGCCAAACCATCACCAATATCAATCACCCCGGCGTTTTCCTCTCCCGCAGGAACAAGCACATTTGAGGAGCGCGTCGGAAAGCCTTTGAGCAGCGGGCGTGTGTTTTTGTAAGAGCAGTGCTCACTCCACATCACCGAAAAAATGCCCAGTTCAGTGATGTTCGGCTCACGGCCAAGTTGTTTGAGAATGAGCTGATATTCCTCGTCCGTGAGATTGTGTTGCCGTATCAGTTCGGGCGTAATTTTTGGATCGGGCATGTTCTTGAATCCTGTGACGTAATCGATGGGGAAAAATTTGAGCGATATAATTGAAACAGATTTGTATTATTTGGCATCCTTCAAGTGTTCGATCAGGCTGCGAAAAACCCACTGTCCATCCGCACTACCGATGGCCTCCTGGCAGGCTCTTTCAGGGTGAGGCATAAGGGCCGCCACATTTCCAGCCTTATTACAAACTCCAGCGATTCCATGAACGGAGCCGTTTGGATTGGCATGATCCTCTACATCTCCTTGAGCCGTTGCATACTTCCAGAGAATCTGGCCATGGGATTCCATCTCATTGAGGGTGGATCCATCAGCAAAGTAACAGCCTTCGCCATGTGCAATCGGCACTCGCATCAATTGGTCGGCGGGAATGGCTTTCGTGAAAGGAGTATCCGAATTGACCGTGCTCAGATGAACGAATTCAGATCGAAACTGCAGTGAACGGTTGAAGATCAAGGCACCGGGCAACAATCCCGCTTCACACAAAATTTGAAACCCGTTGCACACGCCCAGAACCAATCCGCCGTTCCCGGCAAAATCAGCCAAAGCACGCATGACCGGGCTGAACCTGGCAATGGCACCCGCTCGCAAGTAATCCCCATAAGAGAAACCTCCTGGCACCAATACCGCATCCAAGTGCCCCAGACTCTCTTCTTTGTGCCAGACATAATGGGCTTCATGCCCAAGGACCTCAATGGCATTGACGCAGTCCTGATCACTGTTGGAGCCAGGAAACTGTAGCACTCCAAAAGAAAATTTGGAGGCATTTCCCTGATCAGAAATAGCTGATAATTCTGTCTCGGTATCGACCTGAGTCATAAACGTTATTTGGTTTTGGTAAGTTTAAAAGAAGGTGGCGCACATGGTCGCCCGAAGGTCAGAAAATTCATTCCTCCCATTCAACTCGGTAATCTTCGATCACGGGATTGGAGAGAAACCTGTGGCAGGCATCTTCAATCCGTGATTCCATGGACGCTTTGTCACCCGAGAGTTCCAGCTCGAGAAAACGACCTACATGCACATCCTTTACCCCATCGTACCCCATGTGCTCCAATGCATTAAGCACCGCCTGGCCCTGGGGATCAAGGACAGCTTTCTTGGGAGTGATTATGATCTTAACCTTCATGATTTGCCATTCAAACCTAACAGGGACCATCATGCGTTGACAGAACGTCTCTCGCTAGTTTTTTTTGAAAAAGTCGAACGATTATGGCGATCTTTATCGTCTTGGAGGATCCGCCATCGTCGTTTAGAGTGATGGATCTCCTTATGAAATCCATCAACCGAAGAAGTTTTGCCATTCAATCGTCCATGGCTGCAGGCTCTCTGCTGATTCCGCCCAATCTGTTTGGCCAGTCAGGCAAAGACAAGCATCCGATCTGCGCCTTCGTAAAGTTTTTGCAGGAAATGTCCTTCGAAGAACTTGCTGCAACCATCAAACGGCTTGGATTTGACGGGATTGAGGGAACAGTCAGACCTGGAGGCCACGTTCCACCTGAACGTGTGGAAGAAGATTTGCCGAAGCTAATGCAGGCTCTCAGGACGCATGATGTCGAGATGACCATCATGGCCTCAGGAATCAACCGTGCAGATGATCCATTATCAGAAAAAACGCTGCGACTGGCTTCAAAACTCGGCGTCAAGCGTTACAGAATGTCCTACTACAAGTATGATTTGAAGAAATCGGTGATCGATCAGATAGCCAACTTTAAATCAATGGCCAAAGAGCTTGCTGCTCTCAACCGGGAACTCGGCATGCAGGCCATTTACCAGAATCATGCCGGAGACCGTTACCTGGGGGGTACGATATGGGATTTACGGGAATTACTGAAAGGCATTCCTCGAGACCAGATGGCAGTGGGTTTTGACATGCGTCACGCGAAAGCCGAAGGAGGCATGAGCTGGCCTGTTTACTGGAATGTGATTCAACCTCATGTAGGGGCCGTTTATGTGAAGGATTTTCGCTGGGAGGAAGGAAAACTTGTCAATGTTCCCCTGGGTGATGGATGGGTGAATGATCGATTTTTCACTCCCGAACGATTGAACGGATTTGAAGGCCCCATTTCCCTGCATGTCGAATACCTGCAACGTGCCGGTCTGAAACCCAACACGGACGCCCTGGAAAAAGATTTGGTAACACTGAGGCAATGGATCAAGCGCTCGTAGCGATGCAGGATGCCAAGCAACCCCAAAGCGAAAAGCGGAACGATTCATTTCGTTGCGATTTTGCTACAATCATTACAATCAGGGATCTGTTCTCGCCACTGTCACTCATACATTGAGGGATATAATGGAGTCAGCAAACAACGCTCCCATGAAGTATTTCTGAGTGCTGGTTGATACTCTTGCTCACGAATGAATCCCTGACAGCAAAGGTCTTTGAACAGATAGGAAAAAACCGGTGAGGATCCATTTTGAGCTCATTGATGCGCATCAGGAACAACTTTCCATGCGCATACTGAAGATCATAGAAAATCATGCGCCATGGCAGATTGTCTGGCGGCTGAGAGATCTGGAGCTCAAAAGTAGATAGAATTTTATTTCATTCACAATCAGTGGAGGGCAATTGGGGTATGATGATGGTCAAAAACCGCAAAGCAGATCTGCTGTTTTTGCATGATTTGTCAGATCAACCCATCGTTTCCCGATAAGTGATTGAAGCATACAAACAAGAAACCTCGATGAGTCAATTTCATGACCATCGCAAGCTCATTGCCACTCAGCGTTTTATTGATCGCACGGCATTTTCAGACAAAAGAACTAGCCGCTGAATCTTCTGAATAAATCTGTCAACTGCTTGATCAGGCATCCAGATCACAAACTTGAATCCCATGGCGCAATGAAGTCATGGGGTCATCCCAGGTAGGGATAAACTCATGCGCAAGAAATCCCTGATATCCGGTTTTCAGGATTTCATGGATCACGGCCGGGTAATTGATTTCCTGGGTTTGATCCAATTCACCGCGACCGGGATTCCCCGCAGTGTGGTAATGCCCTATCATCGGATGATAGCGGCGAATGCGACGGATCACATCACCGTGCATGATGGATACATGGTAAATATCAAACAGCAGTTTGAAGTGATTCGATCCAATTTGCCGGATCATATCGACACAAAAATCCACATCATCTCCAAAATACCCGGGGTGTCCCTTCATCGGATGCGAATCATCACGGGAATTCAGATGCTCAAGCATTAAGGTAATTCCCTTGGACTCTGCCAATGACAACACTTCCTTCCATGTCTCCACGCAGCGCTGAGCCGAGGCTTCGTCATCCATGCCCTCATAACGCATCCCTGTAAATGTGATGACATTTTTGGCGCCAATATCCGACGCGGTTTGAATGGACCGACGCAAACCTTCAACAACCTTGTCATGAAATTTCGGATTGCAGGGTCCTTCGCGAAATCCGTGACCGCCTGAAACAAGCGAAATTTTTAAGCCTGCATCCATTGCCTCCTTATACGAAGATTGAGATATGCCCTCAATGCCTTCAAGCCCCATTGCCTTCCCGTGCCGGATCAAAGCACTCGTCGGCATGGGATTAAAACACCAGCCCATCACTGAATGACGGACGGGACCTCCGCGAGCCTTGTAATCTGGATTCATTTGTGATCGTGACATTTGAGCCGAAAGTTGCGACGGCATACCTGCAGAAACCAGGCACCCGGTCCCAGCCACAGCAGCGCTGCGAATAAATTGGCGGCGAGTAATTTTCATAGCTGATTGCTCTCAAACCATAATAGGAATCAACCACTCGAGCCAACGTAATTCTCGACCTAACACCTTCAGAATAGCGGTTCGTTGTTTAGAAAGAACGAAGTTAGTAAGCGATACTTTGTGATTTGAAACCAAAGCCAAGCACATCTTTTGTGAAATAAAACCAAATAAGGGAGCAAACCTAAAATGCAAAGCAGGTATACATAAAATGCACAGACAACAGGCCTCCCCCTCATACCAACGAACATGAACCAACAAACGTTTCATATTCTTATTCAGCAATTTAGATACATTCAATGAATTCTGGCACACATAATGCGCAACGGAATACAAGCGACTTAAAGAATCAATACCGTAAAAAATAGCATGTTATCATTCACCGAATTCGAGCTCATTTGGCAGATACTCCCCCTCATTCTGTCCGCATCAGCCCTCCGGATAGCGCAGAAAACGCAAAAGGAATGGAGCATTTGGAAGGAGCAGGCGCTTATCACAAGGGCAGAGAAGCAACTAGCCGAGTTGGAATACATGCCTGAGCAACGTCCAATACGCAGCACTCCAGCCATTCAAAAGGCAAAGATTTCTTCCCCCTGTAATTCCGATGTGAAAGCAAAGACATCTGGAGTTGAGCCCAAACAGACGAAGAATGTAGTTGTTGCCAAAACCCAGGCTGAACCAAAACCTCCTATCGCTCCAGCTCATCATTCCCCTGAACCTTCCTTCTCATGGGAGATGTTCATGGGAGCTCGATTGTTCGCCTGGATCGGCGGATTAGCACTATTATTCGCGATTTCCTTTTTTGTGAAATATTCCTTTGACCACAATTTGATGTCCCCTGCCGCCCGGGTAAGCATCGGATATGCTGTAGCAGCGAGCATGATGCTGGGAGGCATCCGGATGAACCGTAAACCTTATAAGATCACCTCCCACACCTTAACTGCCACTGGGATCGTGGGACTTTATGCCGTCTCGTTTGCAGCACACTCGGTATATCATTTTCGCTTCTTCAGCCTCGGAGTCACTTTTGCATTGATGTCGATACTGACTGCAGGAGCAATTTTTTTGGCTGATCGCTGGAGAGCACAAATTGTGGCGGGGCTTGGCCTCCTGGGTGGCTTCATCACCCCCCTCTTATTGGATTCCAACACATCGCAGGTAGCTGCACTCTTTACTTACATCGGACTGTTGAATATCGGTGTGCTGGTGGTATCCATTCGTCAACAATGGCCCAGAATGGTATGGGCTACCGCCATTGGAACATTGTGCTATGAAATACTCTGGATGGTGAATCAGCCAACTTCCTTCCCCTGGTTTACCGCGATCGCAATCTTCATTCCGTTCAGTTCACTGTTCGCGCTGGCTGAAATTATAATGCACAAGAAGAACCCCATGGATGAAAAAGCACTGCCTGCTTTCCAAATTCCATCAATGGGGGCCATAGGCATGGTTTTTCTGGCAATGGCAGGTGGAACCAGTAGCTATCATCCTGCTTGGATTGCGCTTTTAATCTTAGCCACGACCTTTTTATTGATGTGGCAATCCATTCATCGAAACGGAGCCGCTCATTGGGATTCCCTGAATGCCGGGCTTGCGTTTCTGGCGTTGAGCCGATGGACCTATCGGTACTCGGACAACACTTGGACAGCTTGGGTCTTGGGAGTTTGCCTGGTCTTTGGGCTCATGCAATCAGCGCATTTATTGCTGCAACTCAAGAAAAACAAAACAGCTTCCATGTCGAAGTGGAATGTGCTCACTCCTCTGTTGTCATTCTGCATGGTAGGTATCAGCATCTTAAAAACTCCCATAGCTTCGCCCGCATTGTGGCCTGTGACACTTCTGATCGTCACCTCCATCCTTTTTCTCTCATTCATCTGTGGATCCCTGATGCTGATGATAGGAGCCATCGTTCTCACCATGGGCCTTCTGGGGGCTTGGATGCTGACTTTACCTGCTGAGATAGTTGGAACTTCAGGCCTGTTTCCTTGGATTCTGGTCTTCTCCGTATTTTTACTGGTCCTTATCCAAAGAATGCCCCAGTGGTTGGCATCCATGAGCAAAATGCCAGCTGGAAAAACCTTGGGCGGCTTTCCTTCCCTGGGAACCGATAGGTTGGCCGCCATGCAACTTTTAGGTCAATCCTACGCCATTTTACTACCTTTTATGCTGTTGCTGGGAACCCTTGGCAGGATGAATGTTCCACCTGTGAATTGGGTGATGGGAATTTCGCTAATACTAAGCTGTTTAGCAAGCTGGCTAAGCCGAAAGAATGGATGGATTTCGCTGGCAGGACTAGGAGCTGCTATGACAATTCAATGGTCATTGTCACACCACTATGGAACCAACAACGAGCATCATGGAATCCTGATTTGGATGATCACTCACTATGCGGTTTTCCTCATCACGCCATTCATCGCGCAAAAAGGACAAGCGGCTCCTAAACAAAATTGGATAGCATCGGCATTATCAGGCGTGGGGCATTTCTTCCTAATTTACAGTTGGATAGATCGGAGTTTTGACTGGGGAATCATGGGCTTGCTTCCAGCTGCCTTTGCGTTGGTATCCTTGGCGGCGCTGTACCTACTTTGGTCGCAAATTTCGCATAAAACCGAAGAAGGTCGCAGTGTTTTGGCTTGGTTTGGTGGCGTATCCTGTCTGTTCGTCACTTTGATTTTCCCGATCCAATGGAGTCATGAATGGCTGACTGTGGGATGGGCGCTGGAGGGGGCAGCTCTGGTTTGGTTTTATCGGCATATTTCACATCGGGGTCTGCTTGGATGGGGGCTTGCATTGATGTCTTTGGCATTCCTTCGTCTGGCCTTGAATCCGGTTGTATTGCAATATCATCCTCGTGGCGAATGGCCGATCCTGAATTGGTACCTCTACACCTACTCAACAGCTGCGTTCTCAATATTTTATGCAGCCAATTGCATGAAACGCTATGGTTTGGATGGCATATTCAATCGGGCAAGCTCGTGGCTTTATGCCATGGGAGGTCTTCTGTGCTTCTTGTTGTTGAACATAGAAATTGCGGACTTTTTTGCGAAACCGGGCTCAGGGTCACTAGTCTTTGAGTTTAAAGGAAATTTTGCTCGTGATCTGTGTTACAGCATTAGTTGGTCTTTGTTCGCCTTTCTTTTAATCACCTTGGGCATTGCGAAACAGCTTCGTGAAACACGTTGGGCAGGGTTGGGTTTGCTGGGGGTCACTTTGAGCAAAGTGTTCCTCCACGACATTTCGCAGCTGAATCAGCTCTATCGGGTAGGCGCCTTGGTGGGAGTTGCGGTAGTGGCCATCTTCGCCTCATTCCTTTACCAAAAACATGCAAAAACACTCAAAGAGACTTCTTCTCTGAAGTAAATCCCGTGCGCAGTTTGAAGTACATCATAAAGGAACCCGAAAATTTCCGGCCACCTATAATTCAATCCATCTATAGCAGGTTGTTCTTCCAACTCTGAGAGCACATCTGCCCAATGCACAAGATCAGTGAATGATTCAATCGTCCATTCAACTTGGTTTGATGACGGATTTCACCAACATGCAACAACAATGCTCCATCAATCACAGAACCGCTCAAACCATTTACCTCATGGATGAAACCCGGATTCGAATTCAATGCAAAATCGGTCCTGTTCGGCTAAAAAACTGAATGGATACATGTCCGGCCGTTATAAAAGGAATTCCTACTTGCATCTAACACCGCCCCAGAGCGAACAGGAACAGCATTCGCAATCCAAACTATTCTGGCCGATTCATGTTGGTGAACAGGAATTTTATCTAAAATTACAGGAAGCCTACTTGAAGGCGGCGCTGAAAGCTTAGGCCAAGATACAAACAGAAGAATAAACAGGCAAAGAATCATCCGCGTCTATCTTTCCCATCAAGAGAGTACAGAACAACTACAAGTGACATACGCCCGAAACTGGTCTCATTCAATTCCTGAATGGCGCCTGCGTCGTATGTCGGGAGAAAACACTCCTGCCTGGTTAGAAAAGGTTTCGTTTCATTCAGTATGAGAGGCTGAAAATTTTAACGTGAATCCTCTTAATTCCGCACTCAATGAGAAAGCCCAAAATGGTCAACTAAGAATCCTTCGATCCGTTGGCTCACCTGCAGATCTTTAAACCAACCGTGTTTGCCACCCTTTACGGTATAAAACGAAGTGAGAACTCCGGCCTGATTCAATGCCTCCAGAAGGATGACACTTTGGCCGTGGGCGACCAAGGGATCTTCATCTCCGTGAATAATTAAAAAGGGAGCATCTTTTTCAGTGACATAAGTGATCGGATTTGCCGATTTCACCCTTTCGGGATGCTCCTGAATAGGGCCTCCAATCAATTGAGATTCCGGAGAATCCTCGGCATTATGATTCATGCGCCCTATTTGCCCATCCATGGCATCCATTTGAAGAAAATCAGTGGGTCCATATTCGTCAATAACAGCAGTGACAGAACTGGATTGCTCCAGGTTTCCCCCCAAATCAAATGAGCGAACATCACCTGTGACTCCGAGAAGCGCAACCAGATGCCCACCCGCAGACGCTCCCCATGCGATCACTCGATCCGAATCGAGTTCATACTTCTCAGCATGGGCACGGAGCCAACGAATGGCACTTTTGCAATCTTCGATTTGAGCGGGAAAAGTTGCCTGGTGGCTTAAACGATAATTAAGCGAAGCAAGCGCCACGCCACGATCCAACCATTCCAATCCACGAGGTCGTTCCTTACTACCAGCTCTCCAGGCTCCCCCGTGAACCCAAACCAACAAAGGAAATGGTCCTCTGCCCTTGGGGATGTATAAGTCTAGTTTTTGACGTTCGTGCCCGCCAGATACATAGGAAATATCCTTGTAGGTTATTTTTCCGGGTATTGCCTCTGTTTGTTCGGCTCGAAGATCAAGTCGAAAAACAAGGAGCAAAGTGATGAACCAAAAAAGACTATAAGATCTCATGTCATGAGCATTACCTGAAAGTAAAAGCCAATGTCGATAAAGAAGTCCAGCCACACAAGGGTTGGAAATGCCATGTTCGATGATAGATGCGCACGATGACGCGATCATGCCTGTAAATTAACCCACAAATCAAATCGTCCTTGTCTACATGTAATATCAGTGTTCAAAGGACTTTCATACTGGTTGGGATCCTGGGACTTTTTTTTTCTTCAAACATCGAGCCCCTCAGCCCGCCTGCTCCGAACCAAGAACCCCCTCCTCGGGAGGATAATTAAATACAAAGACCTGACAAAAATAAAAACCCAGGGCCGTATCGCATGCTGTTGTGAGAAAGAATGGTGTGAATGTGCCGAACGAACACAAACGTTTGCATTCTTTTCTGGAAAACAACTTATCAGGCGCGATTTTCCTGAGCCAGCGTGTGAGTGTTCGTGAACTCATTTTATCTTCCTGGTTGTTTCCAGTTAAGGAAGGTGAGATGCACGATCTGAAACATTATTGTGTGATCTGAGCCATTCGCACTGCCCAATCGGACCGTGCATGTGCAGTCAGAATAATGCAACGTTTGTTGAAAAACCCATCAAACCTTGATTGCAGAACCTTGCCTTCAAATTTGCGAAATCCAGGAGCGCATGGCCGCCCACATTGCAGGACTGCACTCGTGCTCCATTGCAGGAATGACGTCCGATCGAAACCGATCTTTTTGACCATACATATCATAAACCTTGGAAACGCATTGCTCTACAGTTGCGACACCCGCTGCAGGTGAAAGCAAATCTTCAGCTCCGTTCAGACAAAGCAGAGGTCTGGGTGCAGACAAGGCCATGATGGATTCCAGATCGCAGTATTCCAGCAGTCCCGGCACATAAAAATACATTCCATGAAGCCGCAATGCTCGTGCATGCATCAAGTCACGATATCTCACCATACACGCCATCGCTACGCCACATGCGAGGGACTCTTCCAATGCCATTAACCATTGGGTACGCGTGGCTCCCATGCTGAGTCCGGCAGCAGCAATGCGCTTGGAGTCGACCTCGGGTCGTTGCTGGAGGTAACGCAAGGCAAGTCGATCATCCCAAAGCATCCGCCCCCAAAGTGAGCTTCCTTGCCAGAGAAAATGTTTGAACAAACTATGCTCACCTTCCTGATCGTGGTCACCACAGGACTCCGGGTCCTGACCATTGCGCTCGCCAAAGCCATAGGCATCAATACACAAGATGGACAATCCCATTTCCAGAAAACATTGAAGAGGTGATTGAGGGGTATGTTTTTGTTCAAATAACTCCTGTTTCCCCAGGGAGTATTCTCCTCCATGCCAATGACACCATAAGACGGCAGGCCCGGGCCGCTTGAGGTTTCGCGGTGTCGCAAACCAGGCAGGTATCCCTGGATTGTTAGCGCTGTGCAGACGTAATTTCTCAATCACTCCGCATGCATGGTTCCGCTTGTCAATGGTTTCGCTTTGAACTTCGGATGGCAGCGCGGGTAGATGCCCGAGTCGTTGATGCAATCCTCTGCGCAACTCCTCACGCTGAGATTGCCAATGATCGAGACCCGATGTTGCCGCTTCAAAATCGATGATCGGAGGAGTCATGGTGCAAACTGGTCACCAAGAGCCTCTTTGAGTGGATTCGCATTTCGAGAGCAAAATCCCATGTGAGAGTGCGGTCGCCAGCCTTCGGCAGATTCAAAAACTCCCGATTGCACCCCCACCCTTTTCGCCATGGATTCCATGTTATGCAAATAGGAATCCATTCCTTGAGATTGATCCAGCCATTGTTTTTGACTGGTATGGACAGCCAGTGCGACTCGTTTACTATCCATCAAATCAGTGACATCAACGAACATGTCGGCTTGAACTTCACTACCATAAGGATCACAAAGTTCGTGCGGCATCGCGTGGTAAAGTGCCACAGGATTATTCACAGGCTTTCGGGGTGGGGTCGTTTTGAAATTAGGCACCCCCCGTGAAAAGGCAGCGCTTACTGCAAGACGGCAGGCATTGCTGTGATCTTCCATGTAATCCACCGGTGAGTGAATCAATAGAATATCTGGAGCCACCTCACGAATCACCGATGCAAGTTGGCGAAGCAAGGGTTCTTCATAAAAAATCTCAAGGTCGTTCACCATGGGGGGATGCCAGACAGCTCCCAATAATTTTGCCGCTTGCTGGGCCTCGTCGGCGCGCATCCTTGATGTCGTAAGCGCGTCATGCTCCATGCTTCCGCAACAACCATTGGCTATATTCATATAATGCAGTTCCCAGCCTTCTTCCCCCAAACGCATCAAAGTACCTGACATCATGAATTCAATGTCATCAGGGTGAGCGGCAATCGCCATGGCTACCTTGGCATTGGTTTTGGATACTGAATCCTGTTGCATGATGCTTTCTAGATGCGGTCCGTGACGCCTTTCAACTCACCTTGATGGTGCGCCCTCCTGATTTGGCAGATCGATCTGCTGCAAATAAGATTTCATGCGTGCGCAAAGCATCACTGATATGAGTCAACGGCATGGGTTTATTTTTCTTCAATGCTGAAAAGAATGCTTCGAACTGACTTTGATAAGGGTGGTCAGAGACGTCACCGCTATCGAGCATTTTCATGGAAAGCTCACTCCAACGTGTTTTGTCGAGCCCTCCAAGTTTTGAACTGTGCAGCTTGTTGTCCAACAAACTTCCCTCACTGCCTACCAGGTGGGTGTGAAAATAGTAAGGCTGTATACAGTCAATCACCGAAGCCACTTTACCCACGCGTCCATCTTTGAATCTGAGCAAGGTGACACTCGTCGTCTCATATTCATAGGCTTTGAAATCCTTGCTTGATGAACCCGTCGAAAGACTGGTCACGGATTCAACGTCGGTGCCCATGCATAACAGAAGCGCATCCAGAGCATGACAACCTGCCGAGAGCAAGCTGCTCCCTCCCGCATCCTTCCTGGTATTCCATCGATACTGCCCATACCAGGGACCGATGCCGTGGTAATAATCAATCTCACCATAATGAATACGACCAAGGAGACCTTGATCGATAATAGATTTGGTGGTTAAAAATTGACTGCTGTAACGACATTCAAAACAAATGCATGAAAGGACGTCCGCCTTCTCGATTGCATCACGTATGGCAACGCAATCCTTCCAGGAGAGGGCCATTGGTTTTTCCAGAATCACATGTTTGCCGGCCTTGGCGGCTGCAACCGCATGATCACGGTGCTGGTAAGGGTAACTGCAGACCGATACGGCATCAATGGACGGATCATTCAACATGTCTTCCAAATCCTGATAACACTGAATCGAGCTGCCGTGCTCCGCACTGACTGCATCCGAATTCAAAGGACGTGAAGAATAAACCGCGCACACCTCCGCCTGGGAAGTCGCATTAATGGCCTGAATGTGCGCGCCCGCTACCCAACCATAACCGATGACACCTACTTTAATTTTTTTCATGTAACATGGATTCAATTTAGATTATTGAAAGTTTAAGTTTCATCACCTGAAGGAACAAGTGCGGGTTTTGAATCTATACTAAAAGCTCTTTTACCACTTTCGCTTCGGGTTGATCGACCAGTTTGAATTCCCGCGGACCACTACGGAAAGCAAGTTCATGATGATTCAGTCCAAATTGATGAAGCACCGTAGCCAGCCAATCATAATGATGCACGATTCCGTCTATCGCATAGTGGGAAAACTCATCTGTTTGCCCGTGAACATATCCTCGCTTCATTCCGCCACCAGCCACCCACATGCTGAAACCGTAGGTATTGTGATCACGACCCACTTTATCGCGCCGATCCAATCCTTCACGAAATTGAATCACCGGCAAACGCCCCATTTCCCCACCCCAATGGACAAGGGTCGAGTCCAGTAATCCACGCTGTTTGAGATCCTTTACCAGAGCGGCAGCCGGTTGATCTATTTCAGCGCATCGCTGAGGCAAAGCGGTCTTGATCGAGCCATGATGATCCCACACCTGCCCGTTGCAAAGGATCTGGACAAAGCGTACCCCTCGCTCAACAAGGCGCCGCGCGATCAGGCATCGCGTTCCGTAATCACGGGTCGCATCCTGATCCACCCCATACATGTTACGTATGTGTTTGGATTCCCCTGAAATGTCAAAAGCCTCCTTGGCAGCCGATTGCATGCGCGCAGCCAGGCCATAACTCGCCATGCGCGCCTGGAGATCGCTTTCACCTGAATGCTCCTCCAAATGCTTCTGGTTGAGTGCATCCAACAATTCCAACTGCGTCCGCTGTGCTTTTCCTCGGAGATGACGAGGTGCATCCAAATTAAATATCCGAGGTGTTTTTGGGCGCACCATTGTACCTTGAAAAATTGAGGGTAAGGGTCCGTTACTCCAATTCTCACCGCCAATTAAGGGCAGCCCTCGCGGGTCGGTCAAGGCAACGTAAGCAGGAAGTTCCTGTGATTCACTGCCTAGTGCATTGAGCAACCAACTTCCAAGGACCGCGCGACCACTGCGATGTTGCCCCGTGTTCATTGCATAATTCGAAGGCAGATGGTTATTCACTCCGGTATGCATGGAGCGAATCAAAGTAATGTCATCCGCGATGGATCCAAGGTGAGGCACGAGCTCCGAAAGTTCCATTCCGCATTGACCGTGCGGCTTGAATTTCCAGAGAGGTGCCATGATTTCGCGACTCGCTTGTGCCGCATTGTCGAATTTGATGTCTTCCGGAAAGTTTTTACCATGCCATTTGTAGAGTTCAGGTTTGGGATCAAATAAATCTATCTGACTGGGGCCTCCCAACATGAACATGGAGATCATGGCTTTCGCCTGCGCAGGTTTTGGAGGATGCTTGGGCAGAAGATCGAAGGAAGTAGGTTGATCTATGGGCTTTGCCAGCGCTTTTCCCTCACTCGCGAGCAACCCGTCCTGCTGCAGCAACCACGGAGTTGCCACACTACTTAAGGAGAAAGCTGAAGATGCGAGAAAATGTCTTCTGGAGCACAATTTTGTTTGCATGCGATATGATATGGGTTTTGAGCTTCAATCGATGTAAAGAAAGCGATTTGATGCGACCAGAGTTTGACAAAGGGTCGCCAGAGCACGTTTCCGTGCAAGCGTGGGATCTTTCGAAAGCTGATCTTGCCAAATGGGGTCTTTGTCTTCGATGAATTGCAGTGTTTGTGATTCAAGATATCTCAGGCACATCTTTTTGTCGGATTTATCAGGCAGCGAGGCGAACAGTCGAACAAACAAATCCTCAAGCCATGGGGTGGCGTCATCAAGGTCGCCATCTATCGACTCCGCCATTCTTTCCGACCAGTCGACCATTTGTGAATCATTCATGAACCAGAGAGATTGAGTCGCTACCGTTGTTTGAGGGCGTATCTCACAATTCGGCGTCATTCGAGGGAGATCAAAGGTTGCCAGCATGTTCAAGGGTTTGTTGCGCTGCATTTGAATGTAGAGGCTTCTTCGATTGGCGTCCCCCCGCCCGGAATCAACACCTGCTTTCAAACCGTCCTTGATCTTTCTCACGCCGATGACGGTTTTGCCTTCCTGATTTTCAGTCACCGGCAAACTGGCACCACCCAGCTGTGGATTCAACAAACCTGCAGCCACGAGTAACGAGTCGCGCACGGACTCGGCGTCCAGTCGCTTAAGATTGGCTCTTCCCAAAAACATATTTTCAGGGTCCACTCGCTGCAGATCCTCGCGTCGTGCGGAGCTTTGACGATAGGTATGCGAACTGAGGATTTGACGAACAAGCCTTTTGAGGTCCCAACCGTGGCCCACAAAATCACCGGCCAGCCAATCAAGGAGCCCGGGGTGTGTGGGGCGTTCTCCAGAAAGACCAAAATCTCCCGGTGTCGCCACAATGCCGTGCCCCAGCAGATGCATCCATACTCGATTCACAAAAACTCTTGCGGTCAATGGATGCGTGTTTCTGGTGATATGCCGGGCATAAGCCAGACGGCGCCCTGTCGTAGGAAGGTTTTCGTCATTTTCAGGCAGCACAGCATCAACTCCATTCAGCCTCAGAGCCGTCAATTCACCAGGCTGCACTTTTTGAGTCGGGCTCTCAGGATTCCCTCGAAAGAAAACCTTACTTACCGGAATCACATCTGGCTGCTCAGTAGTGGCCAGGATCATTTTTCGATCAGGTTTCGTGGCACGCAGGGCTGTAACTTTTTCAAACTCTTTCTCAAATTTCCGGTATGACGGAGCGTCATATTCCACCAGAAGACCAATGATCGTGGAAACAGGTTTAACCATCGGAAAATCATCCAACAATTTCTTTTGCTGTTCGGTTCTTTGTTTCGATGGATCTCTGACAGCCGAACGAAGGACTTCCTGGAACTCAAGGGGAACATCCGCCAGTTTTCGTTCCTGAATATCAAGCGCGACAGCCTCCCGCCTGGCCTTGATATCATCCTCCAGCTTTTTGGCTTTTGCTTCGATGCGGTCGATCTCGGCGGCTAGATCTGGCTGGGTTAAATCAATGAGTCGTGCATCGTGTCGTCGCCATTGATCCAGTGAAAATGCTGGATCGAATATGGAACGAAAACTATAGTAATCATCGATACCCACTGGATCATATTTGTGGTCATGACACTGAGCGCAACCCACCGTCAACCCCAGCATTGAGGAACTGACAACTTTCAGCATTTCCGCCACAGCATTGTTACGGTCCATTTTTGTATTGCTCGTGCGTGTGGCATCGGGGGCCATCTGAAGAAATCCGGTGGCTGCGAGCAACGATTCGTGTTCAGCATTGAAGATATCAATCTCTCCCTGGATCATTTCGTCACCCGCCAGCTGTTCCTGAAAGAACTGGTCAATGGGTTTGTTTTGATTGAATGATCCCGTGACATAATCACGATATCGCCAGGCATGAGGCCGGGCTGGGTCATTGAGAGCACCCCCATCACTCTCGGCATAACCTGCGGCATCGAGCCAGTGGCGCGCCCAGCGCTCCCCGAAATGAGGAGAGGATAAAAAGGTACTGATCAATCGATCCCAGGCGTTTTCACGCGTATCATTCAAAAAAGATTCCACTTCCTCTGGCGTAGGCGGCAATCCTCTTAAATCAAAACTCAATCGACGTATGAGAAGATGCTTTTTTTCCACCGGCGACGGACTCAGACCCGCGTCGTTGAGTTTGCGCCCGATAAAGGCGTCTATCGGATTTGTGCACGCCTCGTCCAACACACTTGGGATGAAAACTTTCCTGAGTGAGGCAAAGGACCAGTGATCCAGTTCCTCTTTTGTGTAGCGCGCATCTTCCACGTTTTCAGGTTCAGGACGAACTGTTTGACTGCCTTGAGTGATCCAGTCATGGATCATTTGCTTCTCTTCCGGGGAAAGCTTTTTCTCTCCCTCGGGCATGTCATCGGATTCTATACGCTCCCAGAGCAGGCTTTTTGAAGGATCACCAGGCGCAATCGCCTCCCCCGATTCTCCTCCCTGATGCATCAGGCGGACCAAGCGTAAATCAAGACCACCTTTCCGGATTTCACCCTCTCCATGACAGTGAAAACACATCGCCTTGAAAATAGGTCTTACATCCCGCTCGAAAGTAAGCTCCTTTTTACCTTGGTCGCCACCCCTGGTATCATTGGCCATCAGGTGAGTGAAAGCCATAAGCATAAATGTCAGCAAGGATGAAGATCGCTGATTAATCATAGTTATCCTGAGATTGTAAAAGCGTTGTAGAGCAAATGATGGATTCTCTTCACATTTAAAGCTATTCTAACTCAAAGGGCAATCCTGTTGTTTTAAGAAAAGGTTATCTTGGACAAGGCACGGGGTTTGTGATTTATTCACATTTTGAAGACATGGAAGATACAAACTCACTCATCGAATTTCGCAGACAGAAGTTACGGGAATTGAATGAAAAGGGAATGAACCCTTTTCGCAACAAATTCACACCCTCGGAGACTTGCGCACAAGCAAAGGAAAGTTACGAAGAAGGACGCCCGACTAAACTGGCTGGTCGCATCAGTGCACAGCGAGTGATGGGGAAAAGTCAGTTCCTGGACATCAAGGACGGGAGCGGTCGCATGCAGATCTATGCGCAGAAGCAGCACCTTGGCGATGAGGCATTTCAGTTACTGAAAACAATGGACATGGCAGATTTCATTGGAATCGAAGGTACCATGTTCACCACAAAGATGGGTGAAATTTCAGTCAAAATCGACAGTTTCATCGTGCTCTGCAAGGCATTACGTCCACCTCCTGAAAAGTGGCATGGATTGGAAGACACGGAAATACGCTATCGCCAAAGATATCTGGATCTCATGGCCAACGATGAGGTCAAGGATGTATTTATCAAACGCAGTCAGATCATCCGTGAAATCCGCAACTATCTTCATGACCATGCCTACATGGAAGTAGAAACCCCTATGATGCAATCCATCCCTGGGGGCGCAGCAGCTCAGCCGTTTGTTACTTTTCACAATGCACTAGGTTGCCAGTTTTACATGCGCATTGCTTTGGAGTTATATCTGAAGCGCCTGCTGGTGGGCGGCATGGACAGGGTATTCGAAATTGGAAAAAACTTCCGTAACGAAGGTATTTCACGCAGACACAATCCTGAGTTCACCATGCTGGAAGCCTATCAGGCATATGGGGATTACGAATCCATGATGGAATTGGTTGAGGGAATGATCACTCACGTCTCACAGAAAGTGCTTGGAACATTGGTCATCGAACACAAGGACCGTGAAGGTGAGGTCACCCGCACCATCGATTTGACCACTCCCTGGAGGCGGGTCCCTTACAGGGAATTGATCTGCGAGAAAGCAGGTGCCGACTGGTTTGAAATCAGCGCGCAGGAACGCAAAGCAAAAGCTATCGAACTGGGCGCTGAAATCCACGAGACAGATGAGGATTTCGAGGTATCCAATGCCATCTTCGAGAAATTTATCGAGCCCAAACTCATTCAACCTACCTTTGTGACGCATCTTCCAAAGGAATTGGTACCGCTTGCCAAGCTGTCTCCCAACGACGATTCAACCGTGGAGGTCTTTGAGTGCTGCATTAACGGCCAGGAAATTGCACCTGCCTACACCGAGCAAAACGACCCCGTACAGCAACGTGAGCGCCTGGAAGATCAGGCAGGCGAGGAACAGCAGAAACTCGATGAAGACTTCTTGATTGCGCTGGAGCATGGCATGCCTCCCGCAGGTGGAATGGGCATGGGCATTGATCGCTTGTGCATGATGTTACTGGGTCAGGAGAGTATCCGCGATGTACTGCTGTTCCCACAGATGAAACCGAAAACTAAAAACACCCCGTCATCAGAAGGTGCAGAAGAGAGCAAGCAGGAAGACACTGAAGGGGCGACGAAAGAATCTGAAAAGGCTTGATCGCCACCACTTGAGCTACACAAGAACGCCTAGCGATTTCAGATAGGCCTCCTGATCTTCAAGGAGGCCGTCTGGATGAGTTACTTTCAATCCTGCCCAGGATTTCAATCCATCAGTTTCACCTGCAACCCGAGTGCGTTTAAAAAAACGTGCTGCTGAAAGAAAGTTCCTCTCCAGTCTTGTATCATCCAGAATAGCCCCCGAGAAATCACAACCTTCCAAATCCGCTCCGAAAAAATCAGCTCCCGTAAGATCCGCTCCCTTAAAATTACCGAATGTCAGGTTCGCATGCTGGAAATTCACCCCCTTGAAATTGGCGTGACTGAAATCACATGACTTGAGATGCAATCCGCTTAAATCACGCGTCTGTGGATCCCAAGCAGAGAAATTAGCACGGACTATCACTCGCGGATCCCCATCGATATGTCGATACGCATCAAAGTTCGGCAGCTGCTTGAAGGACTCACACTCCTCGCGCGAGCTGAAGCGAGTTGCATCCAATCTCTGTTCCTTCCAGGGGTCGGCTTCATTGTGGTAACCGGTCGTTCGTTCCCAGAACCCCAAGCGATCCTCCTCCAGAAACTCAATCCGCTTCACCCATTTCAAGCTTTTGTAAAAATACCTTGAAGGCACCACCACACGCAGAGGGAAACCATGTGCATGAGGCAATGGAAATCCATCCTGTGAATGGATCAACCAGGCCTCGTCCAGAGCCATTGCAAGCGGAATGCTCGTGTCGTGCCCTCTGGCTGAATAGGCAAGAAAACGAACGAAGGCGCAGGTGAGAGGAATCTCAATCTCATGATGGGCAAGAAACTCTCTGAGCATGAACCCTTGGAATTTCGTGTTCCTCCGACTCCATCCCGTCACGCAGTGAACATCCATGCTCAGTGTTTCTCTAGGCATTTGCAGGACTTGTGGATAAGTAAATTCAGCAATGGAATGGTCAGGGGTGGCAAGCTCGAGTCGCCACTCAGCTGGATCCATCAGGGGGAGGGCAGCAACTTTTTCCCCTACAACAGGGAACTTGCGGGTCAATATCTGCCCTGGTGGCAGGCGTTCTTGATGAGATTTGTAAGCATCCATGAGGAAAGGGTCATAAAAGACAGTTTCTCTGTCAAAAAGTCAACCAGGGTTTACAGATCAAGAAAGACACGGACCACTTCAGATTTTGACATTGCACCATGCTGAAATTCTGGGAGAATTGATGAATATTCCATGAGAAAAAACCTGAATAACAAGCGTATGACGATTCAATCGAAGTGGGTCTGGTTGGCATACCTGCTTCCCATGTGTTCAACAGCCATTGGAGCCGACTGGGTTTCGATGTTCAATGGCGAGGATTTCACCGGCTGGGTCCAGCGCGGAGGCAAGGCCAAATATCATATTGAAGACAAAATGATCGTCGGCACAACCGTCAAAGGCACCCCCAACGCTTTCCTTTGCTCTGCAAGAGATTATAGTGATTTCATTCTGGAACTGGAATATAAGGTGGATCCCCAGATGAATTCCGGCATCCAGATCAGGAGCGAAAGCAAACCAGCTTACCACAATGGGGTTGTGCATGGTTATCAGGTGGAGATCGACACCAGTCAGCGTGCCTGGTCAGGCGGTATTTATGATGAAAGCCGCCGAGGTTGGGTCAATGACTTATCGAACAATGAGGCAGCCAGGAATGCCTTCAAGCAAAATGAATGGAACCATTATCGTATTCAGGCCATTGGAGACTCCATCAAGACATGGGTCAATGGGGTTCCTGCCGCGGATCTCAGAGATGCTCAGACGTTGACAGGTTTCATTGCACTTCAGGTCCATGGTACAAACATGGATAAGCCCATGGAAATTCACTGGCGCAATATCCGTATTCAGGATTTGGGTAAACACTCATGGAAGCCTCTCTTTGACGGACAAACACTCGACGGGTGGCATGCCATCCCGGGCGGGAAATGGGAAGTGCTCGATGGTGTTGTTCGTGGAATAAGCGAAAAAAGTGAAAAACGTCATGGCCTTTTGGTGACAGATGGTATTTTCAAGGATTTCACTGTGAGAGCTCAGTTCAAGGTTACCAAAGGGGACAGTGGCTTTTATTTCAGAGTAGATGAATCCAAAAACCAGGTGGGTGTGCATGGATTTCAGGTGGAGATAGATACCTCCTACGAGACAGGTGGTTTGTATGAAACCGGAGGACGTGGATGGGTCGTGCAACATGCGGCCGATAAGAAAACACCTTGGTATAGAAAAGATAAATGGAATGATCTGGTCGTGTCAGCTCACGGCCGTCGCACCACCGTGCGGGTCAACGGGCATAAATCCGCTGAACTTATGGATGATCCGGGACGCACCTCCGGCCAAATTGCCCTTCAATTGCACGGAGGCCAGGACATGCTGGTAGAATACCGTCAAATTGAAATACTGACCAAGGACTAGGGGAAAAACGCTCTTTGACATCAGTCAAAAGCACCTCATATTTCAAGGATATGGAACATCTTCATGCTCCCTGGCGCATCGATTACATCTTGGGGCCCAAGGATCCGACAGGGAAAGATTCACTCTTCACACGCATTGGCCAGTCAACGGACGATGTGGCCAACCTTGTCGTGCATCGTGACAAGACCTGCTATGTGGTCATGAACCGTTACCCTTACAACGGGGGGCATTTGATGGTGGTTCCCTATAAAGAGGCAAATGACCTGGAACAGCTCGACGAACAGGAATCAGGGGACTTGATGCGCTTGAGTCGACGCTGCATTGCCGTACTAAGAAAGGTCATGCGACCTCAGGGATTCAATGTCGGTCTCAACCTCGGCCAAGTGGCGGGCGCAGGGATTGAAGCACACCTTCACCTGCATGTCGTGCCCCGCTGGAATGGAGACAGAAATTTCATGCCAGTCATTTCCGACACCAATATCGTTCCTGAAGCCTTGGAATCCCTTGCTGAAAAACTTAGATCTGCCTTTGCAGAAGGTGGCGCTTCTGAATCCAGTCCTGCCTGAGAAAGCTATGGCCACTGAAACGCTTCATTTCGAAAGCGCACATCAAGCGCAACTCATCTTTGCTAACGATACTGGCAATCTGCAACGACTTGAAACCGAGCTGGGAGTCAAAGCTGTAAGCCGTGATGGCTGGATCAAGCTTGAAGGGGATAAAAACAAGGTGCAGGTGGCAAAGGAAATGTTCGAAACCCTGAACGGTGCCTCCAAATCTGGTACTCCCTTGAGGTTGCGAGAGTTTAATCAAGCACTTGAGACAGTTAAAAATGAGGGAGCCGACACGCTGAAAAGCCTGTTCAAGGAACGCATCCAAACATCCACCCGCAAGCCTCCCATTCATCCGAAAACCGCTGGTCAGAAGAATTACATCGAAGCCATGCGAAAGCATGATGTAACTTTTGGCCTTGGACCAGCAGGAACGGGAAAAACCTACCTGGCGATGGCCATGGCAGTCACAGCACTCAAGGCTGGGACGGTCAGCCGTATCATCCTGACTCGCCCCGCGGTCGAAGCCGGCGAAGCGCTTGGGTTCCTACCGGGTGATTTATATGAGAAACTCGACCCATACCTCCGTCCGCTGCAAGATGCGTTGCATGACATGCTACCGGCGGAGGAAATTGAAAAATACCGGGAGCGAGGAACCATTGAAATAGCTCCATTGGCTTACATGCGAGGCCGCACTTTGAATTACGCTTTCATTGTGCTTGATGAAGCACAGAATGCCACGACAGAACAGATGTTCATGTTCTTGACTCGACTTGGGATGAGTTCCAAAGCGGTGATCACCGGAGACCCAACCCAGATTGATCTTCCCAAACACAAGCCCTCCGGTTTGATCGAGGCCCGTCATGCTTTGGATGAAATCAGTGATATAGCCATAGTCGAATTTCAAAAGCGGGATGTGATCAGGCACAAACTTGTTCAAAAAATTGTAGCAGCCTACGAAATCCATCGACAGGAACGAGATTAGTCATCCATCCCGAATTATCCCTCATAAACACGCGACCTGCCTTCCTATGACGCCGGAGTCTAATCAGATTGAAGTCCGCAATCGTCAACGCAAATGGCCCTTGAATACGGCGATGATTGAAGAAATTGCGGCATGGGTGTCGGTTTCTCTTTTCAAAGACTTGGAAACAGATATTTCAATTCAGTTTCTTTCCCCTGGTCGAATGGCCAGCATCAATCAAGAGTATCTCGGGCACGAAGGACCAACCGATGTCATCACCTTTGATCTCTGCAACGATCCTGCGCTGTGCATGACAGGAGAGATATTGATCTGCCCTGAGGTCGCAGCCAGTCAATCGGAAGAATTCGGGACCACATGGCAGGAGGAAACAATCCGTTATGTCATTCATGGTTTATTGCACCTCAAAGGATTCGATGACCTGGAACCGGAAAAAAGGCGAATCATGAAACAACATGAAAATCGCTGGGTAAAAAAGGCTAAGACTGGATTTGACTTGAGCAAAGCAGGGACTGTTTCAAGCTCATGAATGCCTATGTCACGGATGTTGTGCCTGTTGGCTGCACTATTGTTCAGGGCTCAACATTTAGTTGCCAGTTGCACCTTCATTGCTAATGTCAATGCTTTCCAACTCATCGATAGTCATTATGAAAGTGTTCATGAACTCAAGAATCATTCAGGCCGTTCTTGTCGATCTGTTTCTATTGACATGGACGAACGGAAATCTTCAGGCGCAAACTTTCACCGGAGAGGGACACTGGGAAAAACCGGATCTGTGGGATACTGGTGTGCTCCCGGGATATGACTCTACGGGCATCAACAATCGCTGCAATCAACTGAACACTATTTCGACCATCGAACCTGATGGTATCCTCTCCTTCGTTATCGATGGGGATCAAGTCGGCTCTATGGAACGTGCAAACAGACAAGCCCAACCAATCCTATCGAGCAAGGCCATGAGCCCTGACTCGGGTTTATCGTGATAAAAATGGAAAAGGGATTGACCAATCCCTCAAAGGGAACACCCAATACATGAGTCCATTTTTATCACGACACCCGCTCTATAGCTCCTGAGAAGCGTATGATTGAGGAGACTCAGGGTATTATCTTGCGAACGATTCGGTATTCCGAATCGAGCCTGATTGTACATTGGCTGACAGAAGACCATGGGCGTATATCCACCATGGTCAGAGGTGCCCTCAAACCCAAGTCATCATTCCGAGGCAAGCTGGATCTCTTCTATGTCTGCCAACTCAGCTTTCAGCGAAGCACGCGTTCCACCCTGCATAATCTGAGAGAAATCAATCTAAAGGAGACCTTTGAGCGATTACGCCATGATGTCGAAAAAATCAACCAAGCCTCTTATGTCGCTCAATTGACATCTAAGAGCATCGAAGAGGACACCCCAGTTGAGGGATTGTTTGACTTACTGATCACATTCCTCAGTGCCTTGAGTCAGTCCCAAAAAACTGATCTGCTTCTCGTCCTGTGGTTTGAATTCCGTTTACTCCAATTACTGGGATTGGAGCCTCAATGGAGACAAGACAGACTCAGTCAATCTGCAAAGCGTGTCATCGAGTCCTGGTCTTCCGATGATCGAACAGCGCAGAGCAACGACGTATCTGCTATGGCAACGATTGGTCTGGACCTGTTCAGATATCTTGGGCGCTTCATGACTTACCACCTGGGACTGCCACCTAAGCTTCGTGGTCAACTCATGGATGCTCTCCCCCTCCCTCGACGACCGGATCAGGAAGCTGAGAAGAAGAGAAACCGCGAACAAGCTTAACGTGTTGAACCGTCGTCGTTGGCTTGGAAAAACCAACCGGATCAAGAGGCCGCAGCCACAGCACTGGTTCCTGCGAAAACATTTAAAACTCGGCGCCCCTGCGTAACTGCGTGAGAACAGATCAGATCCTCCAGAGATTTGAATTATGGACTGGTCAAGAATAGATTCGCTCTTTACGATCCCGCCTCATGCAAAAGACCAAGACGACCGAATCGTGGAGTTCACGCCTGGGCGTGATCCTGGCTGTTGCGGGCAGTGCTGTCGGACTGGGCAACTTCCTTCGCTTTCCAGGCCAAGCTGCAAAATATGGCGGTGATGATGGCGGTGGCGCATTCATGGTCGCCTACTTTATTTCATTACTCATCATTGGCATCCCAATCTGTTGGGCAGAATGGACGATGGGCCGCTACGGGGGCCAGCGAGGATATAATTCGAGTCCCGGTATTTTTCACGCCATCCTCGGCAAACCCTATGCAAAATACATTGGAGTGATCGGGGTGATCATCCCGGTCATCATCTACATGTATTATGTCTATATCGAGGCTTGGTGTTTGGGTTACGCCATCAACTTTCTCACGGGCAATCTGAGTTTTGGAAATAATGTCGATGCCTACGGCGACTTCTGGGGTGCTTTCATCGGAATCACTGAGAATGGATCCGCCATTGGGTTCAGTTTGAATCAAGTCGGCTTTTACCTTATTTTGGTGTTCATCTTTAATTTCATCCTGATCTACCGAGGCCTATCCAAAGGAATCGAATGGTTCTGTAAGTTCGCCATGCCACTACTTGTATTCTTGGCAATCATCATTGCAGTCCGTGTCCTGACACTAGGGGCTCCATTAGCTGACCAACCTGACCAAAATATCATGAATGGTTTGGCTTACATGTGGAACCCGGGAAACCTGATTCAAAATTTGAAAAACCCTGAATTATGGCTCGCTGCGGCAGGTCAAATTTTCTTCTCACTTTCGGTAGGTTTCGGTGTCATCATTGTCTATGCGAGTTATCTTAACAAAAAAGACGACGTGGTATTGAGCGGCCTGAGCGCAACAAGTGCTAACGAGTTTTGTGAGGTTGCTTTGGGCGGTATGATTACCATTCCGGCTGCTTACATGTTTTTGGGTGCAGCAGGCATTGTCGGACAAGGCACTTTTGCCCTTGGTTTTAAAGTGCTTCCATTGGTTTTCGCCAATATGCCGGCTGGCGTCGTTTTTGGTTCGATCTTTTTCATTCTACTGTTTCTTGCGGCAGTCACTAGTTCCTTGTCCATGCTTCAACCAGGTATCGCCTTCCTTGAGGAAAGCACCGGAATGAACCGTAAACAATCTGTCTCGGTTCTTGGCTTGATTACGGGCTTGGGTTGCTTGTTTGTGGTGTGGTTCAGCAAGGACATCAAGGCATTGGATACCATAGATTTTTGGATAGGCACCTTTGCGTTGTTCGTATTGGCAACAATTCAGATCATCATTTTCGGTTGGGTTTTAGGGATTGAAAAGGGATGGAAAGAGATGCATGAAGGCGCCGAAATACGAGTACCTAATTTTTACAAAATTATCATCAAATACATCTGCCCATTGTTCCTGCTTGTCATTTTTGCGATGTGGGTGATGACAAATGTTTTTGGATACAACCTGCAAACCGGTGAAGTTCAGTTGACAGGCTATGTTCTGGATCTCGTGGGAGACAGTGATCATCCGGCCAGTGCCGCAGCGAGATTGAGTGTGGCGTTGATTGTCATTGTGATTGGTTTCATGTGTGCAATAGCCGCACAAGCAGGCAAACGTTGGAAACAACAGGAAACAGAAGACGAGGAGGTTTCTATATGACAATACCTATGTTAGCAGCTGGATTGACGACTGGAGGCTGGTTGATGATGATTCTTTCGGTTGGATCGGTCACCACCATGTTCTGCATCTGTCTCTACAAAGTGCTGAGAGGCCCCAATAAAACCAACTGATCTCCGGTTGGAATCCATGCTTTAGCATGTTCTGAAAACTTCGTCGTGCCATGATCAATCAATGCTGGTTTCGCAGGTGATACCTGTGTATGCGCAAACTTAAGCTTGCGCCCTCAAACCAGTTTGAATCTGCTATTCTGAGAACCCTTGGACTATCGTATTGCCTTCAGGCGGATGTAGTGGTTCGGGCTAGAATCTTGATTGAATGGAATGTCCAGAGTCAGCTCACGATCCTTCAACAGGGTATCGACTTTCCATAAGGTTTGCCATGGACCGCTCTGAAGGTCATGGGTCCGCTGAACTTCGTATCCCCTGCCCTGTTTGGCATGGAATATCAGCGCCAAGTTACCTTCAGCCATCAAGACTCCCTCGATCGCAAATACATCCGATGCATCGTCAGGATGGGTTTGTGCCAGGTATTCCTGAAAATTCGTTAGCCCATCCGCATCGCTGTCCATGAATGCTTCACCAATAGCCGAAGGATTGAATCCATTTTCTACCTCCCATAAATCAGGTAAACCATCGAAGTCAGCATCTAACTGATTCATGCGCCCGGGGCTCTCGGAAAAAACAAAAGGAAGAATATCATCACTACCATCAGGCCATCTACCCTCAGATACACCTTCATCTTGTAATCCAAAATCTATCTGATCAATCACTTCACTTTGAGGGCTGGCTAACAGAATCGATTCACCACTTGCTGACAGTTTGAAATTAATATTCCGTGCCCCATTCCCTTTACCATCGGCATCCAGTTTCAGGTAGCCAGCAAGTCCGTTCCCTAAAAATGAAAGCGGAGGAAAAACGTGTTTGGAAAGATCAAGTGGATCATCCGACAACTGCAACCCTTCCAAGGGCACCGGATACTCGCTCTTGTTAAAAAGCTCAAACCAATCCGTGCCCTTCAATGGATCAGCCATCCATTCGTTGATGCGGATCGCATCGGATGAGCCGAGTGTTGCTGGAACATTGACTTGTGTCGGACTGAAATCAGTAAGCACCCAGTCAAAGGTATCTGGATGACGCCCCAAAGTATGACCCGGGATTTGAACTCCAAATTCTACCGCATCCAGCAAGGAACCTCCCCGCTCCGCAGCATCAAACAACCAGACCTGATCCCCACCCGCTTTTAAGCCAAACCCGCTATTCACCTTGTCTGGAAGCCTTGAACCATCCATCCAGATTTGCATGTAATCAAAGGGCTCAAGAACGACGCCATCAGGAAACACCCACTTCAATGGCATATCAAGATTGTCAGTAATGGACAAACCTCCCAGATCGAAGGATGTGGGGTTTGGATTCCATAGCTCAATCCAATCAGCAAACGTAGACCATGGGCTCAATTGTTCCCGATTATCAGCTGCAACTTCATTGATCACGATCAGAGCATCATCCGGTGCGACGACATCACCGACACCTGGTGTGGGTGGGCTCATGAGTAAATGATCGAATTGATTCGGGTCACGTCGCCAACTTAAACCCGCAATGGGGTTGGCATACCAAATGCGATCGACATTCTTTCCTTGATCATTTTTCAGCGCCCACAAAGCATGCTCTGGATGAAGCTCATCAGGTATATCATAGGTACCCTTGCCAGAATCAATCGTTCGAAATTCACCAGGAGCAAGAAAGCTTAAATCTGGAAATGTCAGACTCCTGGCAAGCCAGGCAGGTTCAGTGGAAAGCGTCCACTTCCCTATGCCAACAGGAAAACTCCCTTGATTGGCTATCTCGATAAACCCTTTCGGATGAGATGCTGATTCCAATGGAGACCATTCCGTAATCTGAACTTCATTGAAGCCACTTAACTGCGCCATCTGATTGACGCTTTCAGGGGTGGGAATTCCAAGGCGCCAAACTCCCGATTCGTTTCGCCCCAGTGACCAGCCATTGGCTTGCCATCCAAAATGAACCTGATCGATCAGCACCGATTGACCGTTCACTTTTCGAAACAAGTAAACCGACTCCCCCTGGCGATTTAATTTAAAAGGCAGAATCCAGCCTTGGAATGAAAGGTTTCCTTCCTCACCTATCACAACACGTTGCCCAGGTTCAGCAAGAGCTATACGGGCAAACTGATATTTCAATGGATCGTTGAGATCATCAGTAAGTGAATAATCCTTCAGCAAATGAACCCGCTGTCCCAGATTGACAATCTCGATAAATTCCCACTTCCTGCTTTCATCCTGCTCCCCCTGAATAGATGCGGAATAGACCTCGGAGATTCGAATAGGTGAAGTTGAAGAAGACACCTCCCATGCAGGCGTTTGTATGGGGGTTTCACCAGAACGCCAGATACCAGCTGCATTTTGATCCAACCATTCCAATTGGTGAAGACCTTCACTCAGCCCTTTGAGCTGAAGAGGTTCAGTGATGGACATGGCCTCACTCCACACTTCATCATCAAGACGATACCGGTAAGCAATCACCCCCGGACCACCAAGATGAAAATTTACCTTCGTGTCAGGCAGCGTTGTCCAAGGCAAACCCTGCACAGCCAGCCCAGGTAAGACGTAAGCACCCGGATCCAGACCAACAGGCCCCAAACCGAGGACAGGGGATCGCGGAGAGAGTCGAAAATCCAATTCGGCTTTATTCACAAAACCGGGATCAAGGTCATGGTTACGCTCTCCAAAATGGGCCCACGCCTCTGGCAGAATGCTATCTTGAATAACCGCGGAAAAATCAGGCTTGGATTTCAATACGCTGTCCAGTGCGTGCAGCACGTTCTCAGTATCGAAAATGTTACCCTCCATAAAAAGAGAACCTGGCGGCTGCGTGCGACGCTCGAGTTCTCTCAAACTGATGGTTCCTATGCGAGAATCCACGAAGGTGTTATGTGCGACGTGAGCCTGAGCGCCTTCTTTGAGCAGTATATCGTGATCGTTATTCACAAATATGTTTCGCACGATGGTAACGTTGGATGTCACCCCCTGATAAAGCCCGGTCGCAATCGCATGTGCCTCGCTCGTGCTTGCATTGGCTTTCTGAAAATTCATGAAGGTGTTTCCTTCGACATAACCATCGCCACCATCCAGATCCAATCCGTCATCCGATCCGCCAAGGAAACGATTATTCAAAAATTGAGGTACGGGTCCCGGTCGTTTTCCACCTGTGAAATCAATCACATCAGCATACCCGGTCGTTCGTCCAAGTTCGCAGTTTTCAACAATCCAGTACCCCCCGTCGGGAATTCCAATACCCGCAATGGGTTCGCCATTGCTGACATCCGGAAAAATGCAGTCATTCAAATGAAGGGAGCTGTAAAGGCTCACGATAAAACTACTGTAGGCACCAATCCATCGCCCTCCACGCATATCCAGACGGGATTGCTCCAGATGAATACCAGCTTTGACAAGCGTCCATTCGATCGTTACATAATTCAGCACATTGTGCGCCATGGTATTCTCAAACCTGAGTCCTCCCCACCTTTGAGCCACAAAACGTTGGGAGGCAAAATAGATTCTTTGACCCTCTGTGCCCAGGGCACGGAGTTGACCACGCACCGTCACCCCTGCCCCATCCATGAATTCAACAGAGGTTCCCGGCAGAATAGTCAAAGTCACTCCCTCAGGAATCAATAAGTCACTTGAAACCCGGATGGGACTGAGCTCAGGGCTCCAAACGGTATCCTCCTTCAATGCACCAGAGTAAAGCTGTTCCGGCTCCCCTTCTCGGAAAACACGAAGCCGTAGATCTTCCAATTCTTCCCCTTGTTCATCCAGCGCCTGAATTAAAATTTCGTTTACACCTGCATGGAGCTTGACACCTTCGATTGCCCACTGCCCATCCCACAAAGACCATTTCGCCTCTCGCCCCTGAACCAGTATCTTGTCGGACTGTAAGACATCTGCCCTGCCGTGCAGCGTGATGGAATCTGTATCTGAACGGTAATAGCGTAAATAATCAGGATCAGCCAGAGGCAGGTCCACCTGCACTGTTAGAGAGCGAGGAATCTGCGAAAGAACTGCAGCACGACGCTCGTTGGAAAATTGTTGTATTCGATCCACGAATTCTGGTGTTGCCCAGCCACTGAGCACATTGCCAATGATCGTTTCGATTTGCTCAGGTGCAAACAAAGAGGATGCGAGTTCGTCCAGCAATGCGTGATACCTGCGCGCAAAACCGGGGGATTTGAGAAACCGACTCGGAACCGGATTCGCAGTGGCACGATGAATGGAGGTATCCACACCGCTCACTGACATCCCAAGGATAGAGTCCAGATCGTAGGGAAGTAACGTGGCGCGCTCATCTTTGTCTCCAATGTAAAATGCATAGTCCCCCACTCCTCCATTGGCGAAACTGGTTTCCATGTTAGCCAGAAGGGTGTCAACCGCGAAAAACCTCAACCAGGATTCAACATGCACCAACGATTCAACAACGCTTTCGTAATTGGTATCCACCGATTCGTTCAGAAGTCGAGTCAGCCGGATGAGATCAGACCAGTCATCTTCTTCCTGATTGGTGGATTTGGTATAGAATCCAAAATTCTGATATTCCAGTGGATCAGGACCCAGGTAGTCAAGACTGCCAAATCCAAAGGCACGGTAAAGATTACCACCACTATCCCTATCAAACTGCCGACCGGTGAATCGATCATCAAGCACTTCCAACTGTGCGTATGATCCAAACTGTGGGAATCCGGCATTGGCGTGGTTCTTGTTATTTTCGAGAAATACCACAGGTCGACATGCTGGAGCCGGCACACCACCTAACCGAAACAAAGCCGATCCCAGCACCTGAGATGGCACATTCACTGCGTTGAAAATAATGGAAGCCCTGCCACGCCAGGTATTGTCACTGGTAAAATTGACCCTTCGGTTTTTTGGATTCAGCACTCTTGAAGTCGTTCCTCGAATGCGAAACCCAGTCAAATAGCGCAGGTCAAATGTTCCATTTTCTTCAATGATAAAAGTGGCATTCATCTGAGCATCACTGCTTGCATTCCAAGGCAACCTGCCAATGGCTTCCAATTGCGATCGCTCGGCTTCTGTGGTGATGACTCTGGCTACAGGCTGCTTCGACTGACGCAGATAATCCTCCACTTGATACAGGGCATTGGCAATCTGGCGCTCAGGTGTGGGCTTGGGCCAACGTCGTTGCAATCCATCTTGAGTCCGGGTTTGGACATAGAACTCGACGACAGTCGCATCAGGCATCGCAGAAATATCTGCTTTAAAAACCCCTTCCCCTGTATCGCGCATGGGGCGCATTGAGAATTCGAGATCACCATCCATCCTAAAATATAATTCGACACTTGCCTGCTCACCCCCCATGGATTCGACTCTGGCCGTTATACTGACGTCATCAGTGGATTTGGGCACTACAGGCGCATGCATGACGTCGAAGACAAAGGGTGCGACTGAGTCTGCATACACCGAATTCTGACGTCCGGCAGTTCCCAATACTGTATCAGAAGCTGACCAGTTCTGCCCTGCATTACTCCATCCACCCAATACAATGCGTTCCAGCGAATGACCACCTCCATCGTGCGCATTGGACCACATCCAACCACGATAACCGTTCACCAATGGACCACGAACGCGCTGACTCCATTCTCCTTCATCCGCAAATTGGACTTTATCCACCGTGTTATCTCGAACATCCTTGAGTCGTATCAATTCACCCGAATTCCCGAGTTTACCTTTCCAAGGGCCCAGGGGAATGGAAGCATTCGGGTAGGCTTGCAAGAAAGCATCCGGATCGGCTGATATCACCACATACTCACCAGGCTGTAAGATGTGGGAGGGAAACTCAAACTGCACTCCCCTGTCCAATCTCCAACCTGCCAACTGAATCGGATGATCATCAATGTTTGCCAACTCGATAAATTCTTCGTTGGATCGCTGCGTCGGGGGGTGATACATGATTTCACTGAGGCGAACATTTCCTGTCTGACCCACTACTTTTGATTTGATGGGTTGTGAACTGATCAGAATATCATCCATTCGCAACGCAGGCCTCCCATCCTCCCGACCTGTTTCCAGTGCATAATATTTCCAACGCAGTTCAATGTAGGGCTGCCCAACTAAACGGGCAGGCAATTCAACCGGCCCCATAATAAGAGCCCGCGAGACAATGGAAGAATCGCTAACAAACTCCAGAGGCTGCCCATGCTGATTCAGAACACTTGAGAAGGAGCCTGATTCGCCAATACGATATTGCATCCTGATCGCATAAGTCTGATCAAAACCCGTAAGTTGCCCACTTGTCCACTGAGCAAATAACCTCTGAGCGCCCTGAGTATTCAGGGCAAGTACGGCGCCTGCAGCGTAGCCACCCTTTCCCCCTGCATGCGGTTCGCCGGTATTATGAAAAGCAACCCCTCCCTCACCCAAGCCCATGATCCGACTGCGCTTGAGAGAGTTGTAATTTCCACCCCAAGGAGATAGCGATTCGATTGTCAATTCAGGATCTTTACTTGAGCTGGCAAGAAAAGCCATCGAGACGGGACGATTACCCGGGGTCATACTGGATGGCCAGGCATCGAATTTGTAATCACTTGATGCAATGGCAAAGGGCTCCAGGTTGAGTGGCAATGCGTTTTCAATTTGTTCAAATACAGGAGTAAGAGACCTGGTTGAGCTGGGTTGAACAACGATGGACTCTGAGGCGTCGTTCAATTCAGCCCATCCCCTGAATTGAAACCCAGGTTCAGCAACCGCGGTTATTTCCAAATCTAGTTCCCTGAAAAATTTGGCCATCCAACGACGGCCAACCGGGTGATTCACCTTAAAACCGTTGATAAGCAAATGCCCCTTTTCTTCCGGAGGCAGATTGATCGCGAGACTCAAAGGTGGTTGAAGAGCATAGGTCTCAGCAAGATGCTGCCAAACATAAGTAGGCCTCTGAAATGCAAACAAACGCATATGGTCCACGTTCGATGCCCATTCGTCCAGATTGACAGGCGTGACATGATCCCCTAGTTGAATCCCTCCCCAGCGTTCCGTTTGACGGATCATTTCCTGTCTGACTTCATCTGCCAATGCGTTGAGATGCTCAAGTATGTTTTCGGCCGTGAAAGTAGTATTCAAATGGTGCTGGAAACGTTTGATAAACCTCTCTTTTAAAATTGAATTATTGTTGATGGCGGCGAGAACTCGACTTGTAAGTTTGGTATCCTGACCGAGCAACCTTCCCAATGTGTTGTTGCTTACCGTCACTTTCAATGGATCAAATGTCGCGTCTAAATCATAGGGTAGCCATCGCCATTTGCCTTCAGGAGCTCGTTCCTTCCACAATCGAACGTTGTTGTGCGGCCAATCCTGATTATCAAGACAGATTTGCGAAATCACATAATCCATGAAATTGTCCAGTTCGATATACCCTTCAAGATCCTCCACGAAACCATCACTCTCCGTTTCAGCATCCAAAAGCCATCTTGAAAAAAAATAGAGATTCAGGTGATCTCCAGCCAGACTTTCGAAAGTATTATCGACCAAATCAATATTGTCGGAAGGTATCCCCGAATTATCGCGGATAAAATGTTCATTGGCACGTTCCCGCAAATGAAATAACCCCAGATAATCTCCGTTAAGCAGCACCTGCACTGGTCGGTAAGCCTGCGTATTGAGGTCGAGGCCATCCATCAATGATTGCGAAACTACATCGCGCAACATCGCGCTTGTCCAATCATTCCCCGTATTACGGAGCAAGAGTTGTTTGAATTCGGTATTCTCTCGATCTTCGAAGAATTGACCACGGAATCGATTATCTCCGTATCGTGAGCGGGCAATCAGTGCAATTGATTTTTGCGGCGCTGCTCGTGACCAACCTCCGTGAATTTTTGCTCCGACACTTTGCACAAAACGACGTTGTCCCTCAGGATCAATCCATTCCACATCCACACTTCGTTCCCATTCGCGCCAGAAATTAGCCCCAATATGCGGGAGATTGACTCCGCCTTGAGAGCCCCTCACGTAGATACCGCGTTCATCACTGTACCAGTCGTCCTGTGCCCCGCTCAATGATATGACCGGTATGGTTGACTTGAAGTTGATCAGATACGTATGTGAGCAAGTGCCACTTGCCAAATATCCCTCAAGAAAGGCTCTGGCTTTTAAGACCGATGTCTCATCAAGTGTGACAGGTGCATGATAAATGGGAGCATTTGAATCGGGAATGCTGCCGTCCAATGTGTAACGGATTTCAACTCGCTGATCTGAGTGTATCAAAGATACAGTGATGGGTTTCGGATAATGTCCCGCATCAATGGAAACCTCAACCTCATCCAGTCTCCCCTGGTGAAAAGGCCCTCTATTTTTAATTCCAGGGGAAGAAGCTTCACTGAAGCCAAATAACCCACTGATTTCATCTCGAGCCAGGGAAACATCCCGAGGGGCCTCGGTAATTAAAAATACATCCAGCCGATTTCCTGCCGGGTCCGACAGAAAAAGGGTTCCCGCTTGATTGGGTATTTTAAAAGGAGCGTGTAAATATCGGTTGGGCAAACCCCATCGTTGGATAAGATATTTTTCCAATTGCTGACGCTCTGATTGAGTCAGGATATGGTCATACAAGAGAACTTCCGAAAACCAACCATGCCAGTTTTGATCGGGGATTTGACGGTCTGATCCAATAAAATTAATGGACCGTGGTTGATCGGTTTGAAACCGCAGCAGTGACAAGGACACTGGCGCTGGCTGGATGGCCGCATCGATAATGCGACCGTTCTGCAATGATCCGAATCTAAGTAAATGTGCGCTGTGGATCGGATGAAGTAAAAAATGATTGGCGCCCCTGATCATGGGGATGAAAAAAGTGTGCCCAAACATGACACGCGAATGATCAGTTGCAAAAGGATGCTCTGAACCTACCCAAAGAATGGTTCGTGCATTTCGTATCTCTTCCAATTCAAGAAAATCATCATCCCCATCAAAAAAGACAGCTGGCACTTGGTCGGGAGCGATTGGAAGAAAGACTGGAGCTTTTACTGGATTCAATTGTGAAGCATGATGAGTGGCAGCACTTTGATCAAGCCAGGTTTGAACATGCCCGTTATCGTGAAGGATGAAGGATTCCGGATTGGCTGCATCCAAATGAAGTAGTTCCCCCTCAACAACGGGTTTCACTAGGTCCAGATTCCTAATTTCCGTGACACGCCTTGATTGCCGTCCAGAACAAAAAATGATGACTCGCTTCCCTGCTTCAAGGGTAAAATGAGGAAAGCGATACAAAAATGCCTGATCAGGATCATTCGAAAGCCCATGATCTCGCAGATTAATGGGGGAATCACTGAAATTGGTAATTTCCACCCAATCCGGGGTTTCACCCCACTCATCAAACAGAGCAGCCCCATTGCGAGGCATGACCTCCGTGATATGCAAACCACTCAATTGGGCACGCGACTCCACACATGAAACTGTAAGCATTGCCGCCAGGAGAACCGTAAAATACGGTATCAACTTGGATCGTTGGTTCAGTGTGGCGCCAAATTCCATATGATTCAAACAAGCTAAAAGGACGAAGTGGTTCAGGACAATCTGCAAAACAGAGAAGCTGAAAGCAAACGCATTCTTTTGGGCAATGCCAACCACAAACGCACTTCAGCCACGAGTCAGAATAGTGATTTAGCATCAGGTAAAGATCCCTGAACTAAAGGACGTGATATCCCCTGCCTTCACCCCATAGAGAATGGTTTCGGATGGCCCACAAGGAAGGAGTCGAGCTACCCTTTTGGGATTGCAATTTGGGAGAATGCCCCTTATTATTTAACCACCAATCACAGGCAATGAAGGTAGCAAAAGCTACCAGCTTTGTCACATTTGCCTTCCGAGTCTGGCTCGTTTTCAAGACAGGGATCGTATCAATTAACATGTTGAAACAATTAACCAATCCATGGTGGCTGCTGGCGATTTGCGTCAGCTTGATGGGCGTCTCCCACAAAAACAATGCACAGGTTGTAACATTCCAAGCCGGAAAAGACACCTTCTTTACGCGATCAGTTGAACAGGATCGAACGTATCGTGCACGGTTTTCAACTGACCTTTCCGATTGGAGTGAACCAGGAGACTTGTTTCTGCCGTCTGAAAATATCCCCCTTGAATTGCCTGAGGGAGACCAGGGCTTTGTCGATTTGATCCCGGACATGTCCATGGATGAATTTGAGCCAAGGGTCGTTCTTCTGGGAGATTCCACCATGGCTGATTTATCGTTTCTTTCGATTCAATACCACGGTTGGGGACAACATTTTAAAAATTTATTCAACGACCGAGCAACGATTGTAAATTTGGCTGAGCCAGGTATGGGGACAGTTCAATATTTTGCCCGTAATAAAACCGACTCTCTCAATCTAATCAAACCAGACATCGTCATCCTTCAATTTGGTCACATCGAGCAAAAGGAAGGCACTTCAACCGAGGTTTTTGAGTCTAATTTGGCCAAAATCGTGGATGAAATCCGTGGCATCAACGCTATTCCTATCCTCGTAACGCCAGTCGCCATTCGAATTTTCGATCCATCTGATAATCATATCAACGATCTTTCGGACAAGCGAGACAGCCTGCTCAAGGTCGCCAGAATGAAAAATACTCAGGTTGTGGATCTGAACGAAGACAGTGCGGCGCTCTATGATCGACTGGGAGACGGGGCAAGCACCTTCATGAGCGTGTGCGGCAATGAATGTGACGACCGCTCACATTTTTCACTGACAGGCAGCTATGTCATAGCAGCTTTGGTAGCAGAGAAACTTCCTGCCATCTTGCAGACATTCCGAACTCCCCTGAATCAGTTAATCCCAACCATAGAAGCCGCATTTGAAAACGATCGCAGATTCAGCAGCTTGAGCACTCCTTTTGTGGAGCTCACAGGTTTTCAGGACAATCAAATTTGGGAATGGCTGTTCCCTGAAGGGACCTTTCCCCTTCCCTGATCGAGTTTGTAAGGTCCTCGGTCAAGTAATATGCTGGGGGATAGTCGACAAACAAACTTCATGGACTGCGTGATAGACATTGACTGATTATGGATAGATCAAATTGGAAGCGTTCAATATATCCTCTGGGTCTGGGATTGGCGCTGATTTCCTCGGCCTGGACCACTCGAGCCCAGGATCCACTCCTCGATTCTCTTTCTTTAGAACCTGATGCCTGGGCTCCAAGCAAAATAAGCAACACATCCGTTCAATTTCAGCTGCGCTATTACATGGACGCAGCTGGCTGGAACGGCAGGCCAATTGGGTTATGGTCAGACGGTAACACCATGTACGTGACAGACTGGCTTTTCAGCAAATTATTTGCTTACAACCTCGCGGGACCGAGGGATTACGCCAATGACATCAACACATTAGCCCCAGCAGGCAACCGCACCACAAGGGGGGTCTGGTCGGACGGAACCATCATCTGGGTATGCGATGATTTTGAGGACCGCATCTTCGCCTACAACCTGCAGTCAGGCGAACGTCAGGAAGACCGCGAGTTCGATACATTGGCAGGGGCAGGCAATGATACCCCAGCAGGTCTGTGGTCTGATGGAAGCACAATGTGGGTAACGGACGACAAGGATGAGAAGATTTACGCTTACGACCTGATGACCACCCTCCGCCAACCGCAGCTCGATTTCGATTCCCTTTCGGCTGCTGGAAACCATAACCCGCGCGATCTGTGGTCCAATGGGACTACTTTATGGGTGGCAGACACAGGTGACTGGTCTTCATGGGGAGACTGGGTTCATGGCAAGGTTTTCGCCTATGATATGGCTACGAGGCAACGCGATGCCGCCAAAGATTTTGACTTTCAGTCCCTTCGTGACGCGGGTGCAACCAGCCCAGCGGGACTTTGGTCGAATGGGTCAACCCTGTATGTTTCGGATTGGAGAAATCACAGGATGTTTTCCACCCCCATTGGGAAAGCAAGTCCACTGGAACCTGCACCAGTGGACTTTTCACGTAATCCTGAAGGCGATTTTTCAAAAATGGCAGAACAAGGCAACATGCATCCTTCAGGTATTTGGTCGAATGGAACGACGCAGTGGATTGCTGATATTGCGGATGACATGATCTATGCTTACGACATTGCCACGGGGCTTCGAGCGGAAAACCTTGATTTCGATACGCAGACCCTGCAAGGAGCAGGGAATGGCAGTCCAACAGGTATCTGGTCCAATGGCTTCACGCTTTATGTCACCGATGATGTCGATGATAAAATTTACGCCTACGACTTGAATGTTCAGATCAACGTCAAATCAAGAGAAATCAATACCCTTGGCGAAGCAGGCAACCAATGGCCACGGGGGTTGTGGTCCAACGGAACGACCATGTGGGTCGCTGACTGGGAAGACGACAAACTTTATGCTTACGACTTGAAAAGCGGATCCCATACCCCGGCCAAAGACATCGAAACGCTCAAAGCAGCTGGAAACGAAGATCCATCTTCGATTGGTTCGGACGGCACCATCATCTGGGTTGCGGATTGGGAGGATGATAAGGTCTATGCCTACGATTTGAACTCAAAGGAGCGAGTGCCCGAAAGAGATTTTGACAGCTTACGTCAGACAGGCAATCTAAGCCCTTCCGGAATGTGGTCTGACGGTCATAACCTGTGGATCACCGATTTTGCAGATGCACAAGTATATGCCTATCGGCTTTCGAAGCAGCTTCCCTCTGGAATACACTCCATCAGGAGGAATGATGCAGAAGAAATCGTGATCGACTTCATCGGAACCCTCAAATCTTCCATGACATTGGATGGTGATTTTCTACCTGTTGAAAATGCTGTTTCACCCTTTATCGTCACCCCCAGCAGACAAGCATCCTTCTTCGTCGCTGAATGATGACGCATGCCTGGGGCGTGACATTCTCGTGACGAAAAATATTCTTCTGGCTGACAAACTGGAAATAAAAGATGTTTGATTACTTTCCAAATTTAAGAAAAAGGAACTGATGAAAGTTTAGAGCTCAAAGAGCCGTTTCCGCTGCATCCATTAGAGAATCTGCTTCTTAAGACTCACATCTCCAATTCAAAAACCCAATGATTTGGGCTGTGCTTTCAGTACTTCTTCAATATTGGATTTGGTGACAAGAAGAGGAGCTCCCGTTGTTTTATCATCCACCAGAGCAGCCAGAATTTTTCCGTTTTCAAATTGTTCCCTTACGTGAGATCGCCCACCAAGGATACGGAAATCTGGCCTCAGGAAAGCAAATTTGGCGGGATGGGCTTTCTTCCATACTTTGAGCCGATTATGTCCAGCAGGCAAACCTATCAGGCTCACTAAAATAGGGTGATCCGGGTTCGCTTCAGCAAGTGAATCGAATGAAGCCGCTTCAACAAGGAAACTGAGCGGTGTCGAACTATTGGGCGGGATATAAACCGCACTGGGATTTTGCTCATAAGCAGCGCTGATTTCAGGATACACTTTTTCAATTTGAGTTCCTTCCGGAAAACCCGATTGCAACCCCGCAAAACCCGCTGCATCGTGATCCTTGATTCGGTCTGAGGCATCGGAACGCAAGACAAAAGGATTGGAAATCACCAGAACATGCTCGCCGGGCTGTTCCTTTGAAATGAATTCGGCCAACATACGCAGACCATTCTGCTTGGAATCAAGATGCTGCGCGTATTGACTTGGTGTACGAAAAATAAAATACAAGACAACGATCACCATCAGGCCAAAGATAGCAGCGATGGCTTGCGTTTTCTTCAGCTTCATGGGAAGTAAGGCTCTCGCACATCTTCACCATACTCGGCATCAAAGCCAAGTTCTTCGAGTCTGCCTTGTCGCATGCCCTCGGTGTGTCCGTCAAAGAACCAGCCATTGGCGGCATTATTGTGACGTGCATGAATTTCTTTCTCAACACTGAGGCGAAAAGTATGGAACTGTTCAGCACCTACCCCCATGCGACCCTGACTTGTGGTATCTGCCATGTGAACGTAGTCGGAAGGTTGACGAATGTTGTCCACTTTCAGAATATTGTTAAATTCACCTGTGGTGAATTCTACAGGTGGATCAATCCTGATACCGTAAATCCGAAACCAGTTGGTGAAAAATTTAGGATCATAGGATGGACATAAAAAGAGCTCTTCCGTGCCGAGGCTTTGATTCGTGAAGAGCACACCACCCCATGCGTAGGAAGGATCCAGAGGATCGTGCAGCTGAAACTTACCGTCGAAATCCTCTGCATACATGATGGTGGACAAGCCCAACTGGCGTAAGTTATTGATACACTTGATGGACTTGGCCTTCTCTTTGGCTTTTGACAAAGCGGGAAGAAGCATTCCTGCCAGAATAGCGATGATCGCGATAACCACCAGCAGTTCAATCAAGGTGAAACCCGGCTTTCGCGTGGCCAACCGAGAGTTGCGAGTGCTGTTTAAGGCGGATAATTCAAACATCATTGGGTAAGGAAACATGAATTGTCAAAATTTGGCTGTCAATATTGTTTTTGGCATTCCAAGACGATAAGCAAGCTGCAGAACTGGGGCCGACACCTATTGAAATTGGCACAAATCCGTCCAAATAATTTACATCTGAAAAATCACTTACTTGACGAATCCCATCAAACTGAGATATCTGCTTGTGCTTAATGCTGTTTAATTCCGACACATTTTTATGGTTTCTGCTGGCGTTCGCACTTCTTTATTTTGTGACGAGACAAAACCTTTCACGCAGAAACTGGCTGATTCTGGTGGCTAGCTATTATTTTTACGGCTGCTGGGATTGGCGCTTCCTGTTTCTCCTGCTCGGCTCCAGCCTGATTGATTTCTACGTGGGGCTGGCTATACGGAAGAACGCCGAAGCAAAAATTCAAAAACGACTGGTCACCCTCAGTCTGGGAGCCAATCTGGGTGCGCTGGGTATTTTCAAGTATTTTGATTTCTTTTCAGAATCGCTGCAGACCATCTTGACCACGCTTGGAATGGAAGTCAGCACGCCCACGCTGGAAGTAATCCTTCCAGTGGGTATTTCATTTTACACATTTCAAAGCCTCAGCTACACCCTCGATATTTATCGCAAAAAACTAGAACCTACAAATAATCTGACCGCATTCCTGGCTTACATCGCATTTTTCCCACAGCTCGTGGCAGGTCCAATTGAGAGAGCAAGCAACCTGCTCCCCCAATTCTTGACAACACGCAAGGTGACTCAACAAAGCATGGAAATGGGCATTTGGCTGATAATCTGGGGCCTGTTCAAAAAAGTCGTACTTGCAGACAATTTTGGAGCACTGTCAGATATGGTATACGAGGATCAAGGTGCAGAGGGTGCGATTGTCTACTTTGGCACCATCGCATTTGGCTTTCAGATCTATTGTGATTTCTCAGGCTATTCAGACGTCGCACGTGGTTTGGCCTACATGATGGGATTCAATCTCATGGTCAACTTCAACCTTCCCTACTTTGCAACGTCTCCGAGTGATTTTTGGAGACGCTGGCATATCAGCCTGTCGACCTGGTTTCGCGATTATCTCTATATTCCACTGGGAGGCAATCGCGGCGGGAGCTCGGCCATGATGCGAAACCTTTTAATTACCATGCTGCTCGCAGGCCTGTGGCACGGCGCTGGCTGGAATTTCGTTCTGTGGGGGCTCTGGCATGGCATGATGCTTTGCCTTTTCCCAAGCATCCCTCTTCCTCGACGCATGCAACCCTTGCTGGGGTGGTTCCTGACGATGATTATCATTTTCTATGGATGGTTGCTTTTCCGCGCACAATCGATGGATCACATCATGGCATTGACAACTTCTCTCTTTACTTGGTCATTCCCTCTATGGATTGGTAGTTATATTTTGAATCTGGCCGTTTTCATGACCCCGCTTTTGGCCATGCAAATCTGGCAACACCGAACAAATACTATTTTCCCGATGCTGCCGCACAACCGTATGATCAAGTCAGCCTTGATGGCGATCTGCGTGATCATGACAACAGTGTTTTGGAACACCAAAGGAACTCCTTTTATTTACTTTCAATTTTGACCTGAATCATGGCCAGAAACAGTCATACTTACGATTTCGATTTCAAGTGGTTTGCGAGCCACTTGGGGCTGCTTTTGCTCCTCATTGCGATGATTGCGGGCATGCTGCATATGTGCGCCCCTTTTCTCCCAGCTCCACGAGCCACTTGGGACATGGATCGAACCATCATGGCAACAAAAGCTGATTTGGCCCTGAAAGATGAGGGTGCAGACATAGTGCTCATTGGAGATTCCTCCTGCCTGATGAATATCGACGCCTCTCAGCTTGGAGAGCTGACAGGTAAAAAAGTAGTCAATCTGGGGACAGTCAGTTTCCTGGACATGAAGATCTTTTCAGAAATCCTGGATCGATATCTGAGAACACAGACAAAGATGCCTTCAGAAATCGTGTTAATGGTTCACCCTGATTTTCTCAGACGATCATCACCATCCAGATCACATGTCAATTGGATCCATGACTACATGGCAGGAAAAGATCACGCTACCAACGGTAAATCATGGACTTCGGCAGAATATCTTTTCGGAGTTCATGTCATAAAAGGCCGACTCCTTGCTTGGTTGCCACGTCCATTATCAGGCGCTTTTGGCTCCTATTTTGGTTTTACCAGCAATTTGGAAACATACATGCGGGAACACCAGGGTTCAGCAGTTGACCCTCGAAGCATCAAGGCCTCCGACCTTAGAGGCAGCAAGGAATACCGGGTCTCTGCAGCCAACCTGCGAAATGCAGAAGCATTCACGAATGTCATGCCAGAAGATGTGCAGCTCACGGTCGCCTTGTCCCCCACTCCGGCCAGTTTCGCAGATGCAGATCTTACCACCAAATTCGCATCCATACTTCAGGAATGGAAAACTGCCCTCAGTGCAGATGACATACTGGATTCGCTACCCCTCGCATTGGAAGATGCTCAATTCGCAAATAAAACACACCTTACTCCTGAAGCATCTCAAGCCTATACCCTTGAGCTGAGCAGCCTGTTGAAGCGCTGACGATCGTCTCCAGCTATTGCATTCACAGCATGAGAGGCTCATTTCATCCAAAAACCATTGTAAAAGGAATCCAGCCAATATCCTGACAGGCGATGATAGATTAAAACCTGATCCCGAGCGAAAACAGGTCGCAATTTCAAACCCTCTATCATCACCTCAAGTGGCGCCAAAACTGCTTGAAAATGTCTTGAGGATCCAAATCTGATGGCGCTCGCTCCAGCATTACTAGAAAAGCGCCCACTTTGACCACTCGGCTTGGAGGAAATCGCTCCATGTTACCTCAATCATCCTGCTTGAATAAGCAAACCCAGCGGTGCATAGTGACATTCATCACAGAGTCTGGTTGAATTACTGGAGTCTCATTACGTAATCATGAACATGCCCATGAAATATTTAATCACTTATCCTCTTGGGAGGTCACACATTACACCGCCTTCTTACCACACATGGCTGCTAGCCATATCCTCTCTTTTGCTTGCCTTTGGCCAGAGTCAAGCCGAACCCATATCTTTCGCACGCCAAATTCGTCCACTGCTATCTGATGCCTGTTTCCAATGTCATGGTCCGGACGCTCAGGAACGCAAAGCAGACTTGCGGCTGGATCAGGAGCATGCAGCCAAATCGCGTGATGGCGATTACTGGGTGATCAAGGAAAGTGATCCTGATGGAAGTGATTTAGTTGCCCGCATCTTTGCGACCGATTCAGACGATATGATGCCACCTCCAGATTCTGGAAAGTCTCTGAGTGATGATGAGAAAAAGTTGATTCGCGAGTGGATCAAGCAAGGCGCCCCATGGGAAACACACTGGTCCTTTGAGCCGGCTCGAAGACCTGATATCCCAAGCGTGAAGGATACAGATTGGCCAAATAATGCGATCGATTTCTTCATTTTAAGCAAATTGGAAGCAAATGGAATTCGCCCTTCAAAAGAAGCCGATCCACAAACATTGATGCGTCGCTTGCATCTTGATGTCACCGGGCTGCCACCAGGCGTGGATACTGTCCGTAAGTTCGCAGAGTCAGAGAACCCATTGAATTATCAGCAAACGGTAGATTCATTGATAGCCGATGAGGGTTTTGGTGAACGCCTTTCTGTTCACTGGCTGGACCTGGTCCGATATGCGGACACGGTGGGCTACCACGGAGACCAGCCTTACAGTGTTTGGCCATATCGCGATTACGTGATCAATGCATTTAATAAAAACATGCCTTTTGATCAGTTTACACTGGAACAAATCGCAGGGGACCTAGTCCCGAACCCCACAAGATCCCAGAAGGTAGCCTCCGGATTTAATCGCCTTCATATGATCACCGCGGAAGGCGGGGCACAGGACAAGGAATATTTGGCCAAATACGCCGCTGACAGAGTGCGAGCTACGTCCGGGGTTTGGCTGGGAGCCACCATGGGATGCGCGGAGTGTCACGATCACAAGTTTGACCCTTACACCATGAAAGACTTTTACAGCATGGCGGCTTTCTTTGGTGACCTTAAAGAAAAGGGGTTCTATGGAGGATCAAAATGGGGACCCAAAATGCCACTTCCATCGCCGCAACAGGAAAACGAACAAAAACAACTCAAGAAAACTGTTGAGAGCTTGGAAAAAGTATTGGTCACTTCGACTGAGGCGCTGGTCAATGCTCAATTGGACTGGGAAAAGCAATTGATGGATCTGGAACTTGCTGGACAGTTAAGCTGGCACCCACTCTCTGCGAAGGCGATCCATTCGGTTAACGGAACCGAATTGATTCAACAATCTGACGGAGCGATCCTGACACGCGGCCCCAAGCCAAATAAGGAGAATTTCGAAATCGAAATCCCAATCAAGGCTACCCGAAAAATAACGGGAATTCGACTTGAAGCACTGACACACCCTTCCATGGACGAAAACTCTCTCTCGAGGGGAGGCGGCAATTTTGTATTGAGCGAGTTCGAATTGGTGATCAAGAATGAGGAAGGTGAAACACCCGTCAAACTTGAAAGTGCGCAGGCAGATTTCGCGCAGGGAAGTTTCGAAGCGTCAAAAGCAATAGACGGCAAAGACGAAACAGGTTGGGCCGTGGACGGAAAAAACAGGAAGGAGACCCGCCAACTTTTAATCCCCCTCCAAGAGCCGCTTTTGCTTGACCGTGATGCCACACTGGTAGCCCGCCTGGAGCACCAGAGCAAACATGAAAAACATGTCATAGGACGGTTTCGATTGAGCACCACTTCGGTGCCCAATCCAGTTCTTTCGGAAACGGGAATTCCTGATAATGTGTATCGATTGGTTTCCATTCCATGGGAAGAGAGGTCTACCCAAGAAACGGCAGAACTTGCTGACTATTTTTACGGACGATCTCCGATCCTTGAGCCTGCCAGGCTTCAGTTGGCTGCGGCCAAATCCCGCATTCAGAAATTGGAAAAGGATATCCCGACCATGCTTGTTTCCTTGTCCGTCGAGCCGCGTCCCATGCGGATTCTTCCACGCGGTAACTGGATGGACGATTCAGGTCCAGTCGTGAAACCAGCAATTCCGGGTTTCATGGATTATGGCAAGCTCAACTCCAGCAAAGAACGCCTCTCCAGATTGGATCTGGCCAACTGGCTCGTATCAGAACAAAATCCTTTGACAGCTCGAAACTTCGTCAATCATCTGTGGAAATTGTATTTTGGTTATGGCCTTGCGCGCGTCATGGAAGACTCGGGATCACAAGGCACACCACCCACTCATCCGGAACTGATGGATTGGCTGGCTTCCGAATTTGTTCGCAGTGGATGGGACATCAAGCACATGGTTCGATTGATCGTTAACTCGCAAACCTATCGTCAAACATCTACTCCGAGCAAAACATTGGCGACCATGGATCCATACAATCAACTTTTCGCACGTCAGACCCGTTACCGATTGGATGCAGAGATGATCCGTGACCAGGCACTCGACATCAGCGGCCTTTTAGTCAGGCAGATTGGTGGCCCAAGCGTCAGGCCTTATCAACCCTCAGGATATTACTCACAACTCAATTTCCCGAAGCGAACCTACAAGCATGACAAAGGTAACAGTCAATATCGACGAGGGCTTTAC
>MDTB01066280.1_pt1 | contig 46970 bp, 45 predicted proteins | sample 811161 | NCBI WGS metagenome assembly MDTB01 (sample SAMN05326650, study PRJNA326480) | marine metagenome | isolation source: seawater | place: Mediterranean Sea | collected 2009 | reverse complement strand
TGATGGGTTTAAGTAACTCAGTAAATGCAAAAAAAGAAATTTTTCTCATAATTGTATTTTCTTCTTGACAAATTAATCTGTCAATTTAAAGTTACACTTTGTGGTGTTATTTTATAAATTTGCGCTTAAATAAGGCAATTAACTATGGAAACTGTAGGTACGTTGAATTCAGCTTCAAAAGCGGTCGTTATAGGCAGTGGTTTTGGTGGGATCGCTGCAGCAATAAGAATGCAAAAAAAAGGTTACCAAACTACTATCTACGAGAGACTCGATAAGCCTGGTGGAAGAGCATATGTATTTTCTCAAGATGGCTATAAATTTGATTCGGGTCCAACTATTGTGACAGCGCCTTTCTTGCTTTCTGAAATATGGGAGTTATGTGGTAAGAAATTTGAGGACTATGTTGATCTTCGGCCCATGAATCCTTTTTATAAAATTCGGTTTAATGACGGAACGTCATTTAACTATTCTGGAGATCCAGAGACCATGGAAAAAGAGGTTGCTAGATTTTCACCAAGTGACTTGAATGGATATAGAAAATTCATGCAAGAGGCAGAAAAATGCTATGAGATGGGTTATGAAAAACTAGGTAATCTACCCTACAACTCCTTTGGTGATTTGACTTACTCAATTCCTTCGATGATTAAAATGAGAGCCTGGAAAAATATTTATCAAATGGTTTCAACTTTTATAAAAAGTGAAAAACTAAGACAAGTTTTTAGTTTTCACCCCCTTTTAATCGGAGGTAACCCATCATCAGTAACCTGTGTTTACAGCCTCATAGCAGCGCTGGAAAGAAGATTCGGTGTTCACTCAGCAATGGGTGGTACTGGAGCTATAGTTGATGGCTTAGTGGATTTATTTGAAAGCATTGGAGGTAAAGTTTGTTTTAACTCCGAAGTTTCAAAGATTGAAATAAAAAAAAATAAAGCAGTGGGAGTTAAATTAAAAAATGGAAAATTTGTATCCAGTGAAATTGTAATTTCCAATGCAGATACAGCTTGGACATATCAAAATTTAATTGATTCAAAGTTCAGAAGACATTGGACAAACAAAAGAATAGACAAAAGTGCATTCTCCATGGGTCTTTTTGTATGGTTTTTTGGTGTTAATAGAAAATATGAATCTGTACCTCACCATACTATTTTACTCGGGCCGCGATACTTAAACTTATTAAAAGATATCTTTAAAAATAAAAAATTAGCTAAAGACTTCAGTTTGTACTTACATCGACCAACAGCCACAGATCCATCCCTTGCTCCGGTTGGTTGCGATACTTTCTATGTTTTGTCCCCAGTCCCAAACCTTGAAGGTAATATCGATTGGACCACTGTAGCAGAAAAATATAAAAATGATATTTCGAATTATTTAGAAGATGCTTTGCTTCCAGACCTAAGCTCATCAATAGTAACTTCAAAGATTATGACCCCATACGACTTTAGAGATAAATATTTAGCATTTAGGGGAGCGGCTTTTGGATTGGAGCCGATACTTACTCAAAGTGCATGGTTTCGGCCACACAATCAGAGTGAGGATATTGCGAATTTATATATGGTTGGAGCCAGTACTCATCCCGGAGCCGGTATCCCCGGAGTTTTAACCTCTGCAAAATTATTAGATAAAGTAATACCAAGCCCTGTTTCCCAGGAAGGAGCATCAATTAATACTCTTTATGATAGGAAAACTGTTTATGGAAACACATAATATTAATGACCCCGAATGGTCAAAGTATAATTCCGATAGCAAAAGGATCATGGCAATAGGTTCAAAATCATTTTTTGCTGCTTCAAGACTTTTTCCAAAACGATTGAGTACTCCTGCAACTATTATTTACGCATATTGCAGACTCGCAGACGATTTAGTTGATTATGGTGGAGGTATTAACGCAGTTAGAGAGCTTAGCGATAGGCTCGACGCAATATACGAGGGAAGGCCTAAAAATTTAGGTGTTGATAAGGACTTTGCCGGAGTTGTTAAAAACTTCCAAATTCCAAAGGCATACCCCAAAGCTTTGATAGAAGGATTCCTGTGGGATGTAGAAGAAAAAAAATATGAAAATATTGAACAACTCTGTGATTATGCAGCTAGAGTTGCTGGTAGTGTAGGAGCCATGATAGCTGCAGTCATGAGAGTTAGAGAGCCGTCAGTAATTGCTAGAGCCTGTGAACTAGGAGTAGCAATGCAATTGACAAATATTGCAAGAGATGTCGGTGAAGATGCAAGAAATGGAAGATTATACTTACCCAGAGATTGGCTACATGAGGAGGGAGTTAATCCTGAACTTTGGTTAAAAAAACCACATTACTCAACAGCTATAAAAAAGATAATAAGAAAACTTTTAAAAACTGCTGACTCTTATTATTTAAGATCTGATGAGGCGATCAGGGTATTGCCAAAAGACTGTAGAACAGCTATTTTTGCAGCTAGGTTTATCTATGCAGATATAGGTTTTAAAATAAGATTACTAGGCTATAACTCCGTTGAAGAAAGAGCTGTAGTCTCTTTGCAAAGGAAAATGATACTAATTTTAAAGTCTTATGTTCGAAGTCTTATTCCAAGTTTTTTTTATGTTTCTAAATACTCTGAAACAGATATTTTAAATTCAATAGTATTCTTGATAGATCCAGTCAAAAACTTATCAAAAAATTTCAGATGTTCAACTAAACCTTTGACTTTTTTTCAACGGATCAATTGGGTAATTGAATTATTCTTGAAACTCGAAGCTAGAGATCGTTACCAGCTAGCCCATCCTCGGCATCCTCCAAGGTAGCATTAATTTAGTTAGTTTAGATGAGAAACGATCAAGATTGAGGGTTTCATGAACAACTAACCTTCTGTCATTTAATAATCCCGAGGATAATATAACTCTGGAGTAAAAAGGGGTATCCTCAAGAGTTTTTAATATATGTGCTGGTCTAGCTGGTTCAGATCTCATGACTCTAGAGATCATCCAACGAGAGTCTGGCAAGTCTTGTCTTGGGGGGGGTGCTATTCTCTCAACATCACCATTTGGGAAAAATCGTAATGGTAAAACTCTTTGCCTTCCGATTCTCTGTTTTACATCGTAAAAAACAACTGCACTTCCATCCTCTAGGTAAGTCCTTGCCCAATCCCACTCTTTGAAGGCTTTCTCCAAAGGTTCGTCCCCTTCGTTAGTATCCAAATACCCATGTCCTTTCCACAAAATATTATGTGTTGGTATGTCAACCTCAATAGAGGCTGAAGGAGCTATGGGTCCCCAACGATGCTTTTGAGCGTCATCTAGCCATGTCCTATATAATAGGAATTTGTCACAGTTTACTTTTACAGTTCCTTGAACTCTTTTAGGAAGGGGGCTTGAAACTTCGTCTATATTTATTTCCAATCCATTATCGGTAGATTTGACTGAACTCTTTCCAATAGTAAAGGACTTAGATTTTCGCTCCACGTAATCGTTTGGTCTCTCAGTCATCGTCCATATACTTCTCTCGGGCTCATATAGGGCAATATTAAAAGCACAATAATTTTCGGGGTTGACTTCATTATCTTTTTTTAAAGCATTTGAATAGTATGGAGAAAAGACACTACCAACAAAGACAATAATTGTTACAGCATTTCTACCATCTTCACTAGTTCCATCAATGTACCACCATAGGTAGCCTCCAGGAGTTACGAGTTGATTAAACCTAGGTCTACCATCAGGGCCTCGGCCGCTAATCGGCCAGAAATCGTTGCCATCGGTATTCCCGGACCCGGATGGACGCTCCCACCCGAAAGGTAAAGACCCGGTATCCTGCTGCGGGAAGTTTGCCGTTGAAATGGTGCTAGCCATCCGTGTGTCTTGCTGCCATAAAGACTTCCCCCCGTTGATGGAAATTGATGATGAAAATCTACTGGAGTTTTTTGAATCCAGCATTCTGGTTTGGTCTCGATATAAAGACCACAGTCGTTGAGGAGAGATACTGCGGAAGATTGACATTGCTTGTACTCCATTTCTGTAATTTTTGAATTATCCCCTACGGGTGGTGCATTAACCAGTAGAAATAGTCTTTCAGGGTTTCTAATAGTATATTCAGTGTCGTCTCTGTCTTGGGCACATAAATAAACGGTTGGTTTCATTGGGAGTTGTTGTTTTTTAAAAATTTCAGTAAATTCGTTTTGATAGCCTTCATTAAAAAATATATTGTGTCTAGATAATTCAAGACCATTTGTCTTACTTTGAACAACCCATGTCAATGCTGAAAGTGATCTATCAGTTTGCTTTGTTTTTTTTGTCGCTGATCTGACTTTGCTCCCCAATTGACCTACAGAAATAGCATTGATGTCCCCATTAAAAATTATGTTTTCAGCTAAAATTGAACACCCGTCCGAGAGTCTCACACCAGATGCATGGCCTTTATAAGTTAGAATTTCTTCACAAAAATTTTTATGAAATCTGACACCTAATTTTTTACATAGTTTTACCATTGCTCTAGTTAGTTCAATTATTCCACCTTTAACTGTCCATACACCACACATTTCAACATGAGGTATCAACATAAGTGTCGCAGGGGCTGACCATGGAGATGAACCGACATATGTGGAGTATCTGGCAAACAGTTGCTGTAACCTAGGATCTTTAAACTGCTTACCTAAGCTACTCCAATAATTCTTTAATAGTCCAATACTGTTGAGAAGTTTTAAACCAGATAACCCTATTAATTCACCACTTTGAGTTATTGAGGGACGTTTGTTGTTTATGAAACCTGGTTCTAAAACTTGAAAAACTTTAGAAGATAAATTGCAAAAGGATAAAAACTTATCTGCTTCCTCTTGATTGGAAAAATCTTTAATGGCTTCTGCAGATCTAAACCGATCAGAAAATAAATCAAGTTTTTCATTTTTAGACCAGAAGTGTCGGGCTATTGTATCTAATTGAGTTATATTGATTTCATCGTCTAACTCTGCACCGGCTCGATGAAATAAGGAGTCAAATACCCATTTCATAGTCAAAACAGTTGGTCCAGAGTCCACCATCACTCCTTCATATGTGGTTTGGTGGATTTTACCCCCAAGCTCGGAATTCGGATCAATTAGATCTACTTCTATTTGTTTGGAGGCTAATTCAATTGCAGCAGTCAAACCTCCTACTCCTCCTCCTATGATAATAGCTTTAGTCAAAGTTTTTCCCTTGCCATACCCCCTGAGCATTTAATGTTCGAAATCTAACGAACATTGATTCAGAGAAATAGTTTTCTTGGTTCGCCAGTTTAATCGCTCTAAGGTGAGGCCCGTTTCTAGCATAGGCATTCAAAGAGTCAGGAGTATCCCAAATACTAAAAGTAGCTTGCCTCAAAAGGGGAGCTTCACCCAGTCCCACCGATAAAAGGCAACCATTTGCAGAATGCAAAGAGTTTTCTGAATCCGGGGCTAAGCGCCAAAATTGCTTAGCTTTGGTGACTTTAATGGATGCTCTTGTTAAAGAGGCTATCGGCCCATAGGGTGGAGTGGTAGCTGACTCGTGGATTTTATTTTTGGACCATGTTCCCCTTGAGGAGTATGATTTAAGCTCAACTGAAAAAAATTCCTCGGCTTTTTTTTTGTACTTCTTGACTATCAAACTATCGTTCAAAAAACTTTTAGCAAACTCTTCAGATTGAAAACAACAAAATAATCCCTGTCGGTTTAAACCTGGTTTTAATCCAAATCCACCGTTTTTACCACTGCCTAAAAGTTTGAAAAATTTCAAGCCAGGTATGTCACGCATAAAAAACCTACCAAAAGCAAGTTGAAAAATGCCCCAAAAAAAACAATTAGATTTGAATTTAATTAATAGAATAATACTTGTATCTTCTGGATGCATTAAAACTTAAATTATGTGGTTAACTTCTTTTTTTTTAGTCACTAATTTTAAACCGACGAAGTTTTACATATAAGCTTTGTCGAGAGAGCCCCAACATTTCTGCAGCAGATGCCCTATTATTTGCAGTAAGAATCAGTGCGGATTCTATGCACATTTTCTCAATAACATCCGTAGTTTCACCAACAATTTCCTTTAGTGGCATCTTACCAACTAACTCAGACATTTGCTCCATAGACTCCGATAGATTGGAATTTTCGACTGTTGGTCTAGTTTGAATTCTTCTGGCAGTTCCTCGAATGACCATCGCAAAAAGTATTGATTCCTCTACCGGAAGAGTTACAGCAGAAATTTCTATTGGCATTGGAGCATTTGGTGCCGCTAAATTGGAGGAAAATAGACGAAGGACACCATGCTTTTTTAAAGTCTTTGTCATTACATTTAGATCAATTCTTCCTCTAATTAGCCAATTTGCAATGGAACTGTTGATAAGAGAGTCAGGGTTAGGAATATCCAACATATCGGAGAAAGCTGCATTAGTAAAAACTATTTCCCCTTTTTCTGACACTAAAATAAAGCCATCTGGAAGTGAGTCTATAGCAGTTAATATTTTAGAGTTGGGAACCTTACTTTCATTTATTACTTTTAAATTATCCTGCTTACAGTGGACCAAAAAGTAGCCAGATCCCTCTAACTTAAATAGTGTTGCTGATAGTTCTATTTCACATTTGTCTCTCAATTTTAGACGAATTGACTCTTGCATTGAAAAGGTATTTTTCACTTTGGCTAAGTATTGCTGAAGGGCTACAGTTGAACTAATGTGGAAAATGGAATTGATTTTTTTACCAATCAGTGGCTCGTGTTTAGGGCCCGGTAACTTAACAGCGCTGGAATTTGCCTCAGCGATTTTCAGATCATCTGCATTTACAACGAAAACTGGTGACGAAGTCATTTCAAAAAGAGTTCTGTACCTAGTCTCTAATTGACGCAAACGAATGTACTCTCGCTCAAGTGCTTGTTGAGCATCAACCAAGTTCTGTTGTGTTTTAGCAAGACCACTTAAATCTCTACCCATGGCAATAACGTTTTGACTGTTTTGCACTTTGACAGTGGAGAAAAGCATTGGAATGTAAGAACCATTATTTCCGAAGTGATTAATATGCCTCCATTTTTGACTGGGCTTCTTTACTGCTGAAGAAAAATCCAATAATTCATCTACTTTAGGCTTACTTTCGGAAGTGACTATCTCTTGCCAACTTTTGCCTAACCATTTTTTACATTGACGGGAAATTTCTGTGGGCTGTGCAGTTGCTTTTTGAATTACACCATCTGAATTTAAAAAAAGTGCTACATCAGATGCAGCAACAAAAATGTTATCAATTGAGGAGGAGTCTACTTCCCTCGGGATTTCAATAATATTATGTTGAACAATATCATTCATCATATAATTTGGTAAACACCACTTCAAAGGTAATTATTATAGGCAGTGAATTGAATTCGATGGGGTAAGCCGTTAGAGTTGTATCACCCAATTAAGATCCTTTAATTTGCTGTGCGCATGAATAATGTTAATACTCTGCCTCAATTGTGTCAACTTAAATTGACTAATTGAAAAATTTTAAGTGTCAATTAAATATTACCTAAGGTGAATGATAAATTTTACAATGCAAGTACATTTACATTTTCTTTATCTTTTGCTTTCTTTCTTTTTTGTTTTTTTTGAGTGCATCTATTAAATCAGAAGCTTGTAAAACTGCATCTTTAGCGTTTGATGCCTGAGCGTCTGCACCAACATTGTTAGAAAGATTTGGAGATGTAAGAGCCATGGGGCCACCAACCATAATAAAGATATTGGGGTTTTTCGAAGTTTTTCTTAAGCTTTTAATTAAAGTTGACAGACCATCAACGTGGTTTAAAGAACCTATTGATATCCCAAGAATATCAAAGTAGTTATCATTAATCCTTTTTTTTAAGTCATTAATATTAATTGCTGGATCACCAAGAACTGTCCAATTATCTTTCCTGAAGAATTCTGAGACCATAAACAAACCCATCGAATGTTGAGAACCCGGATAGGGACACAAGAAAATAGTTCCCTTTCTTTGAATTATTTGCTGGTCACTTAGAAAGCTGTCACTAAAATAATACATTGTTTGTTGCATTTTCCACAGCGCAAGAGTTACTGCTGAAAAATCCTCAACATCTTCCTCCCAGATTGTGCCAAGAAGACGTGCAGAGGGTTGAAACAATTCAAGATAAATATCCTCAAGGCTTACACCTTCTTCAACAAGAGCCTCCACATAGTTTTTGGAGATGTCAGCATCGTTTTTAAGTAAAACCTGCGTGAAGTCTTCAATAGCTTCTTTGCTGAAAATGTGTTTGTGCTTGTTATCAGACAGTTTCGAGTCAGGGCCCTCGATGTCAGTCTTGTGGGCGAGCATTAATCTAGGAATTACTTGAGTTTCTATTGCTTTAACTAGCCATGCATGGTGACTTTTGCCTCCATTTTTTCCCATCAGAACGTCTCCTGAAAACTTAAAGAGATTTTAATACAAACAATTAATAGAACAATTGAAAAAAAAAGTTTCTCGTAAACCCATGATCCACTTTTTTTTAAAAATGGTCTAGCTTAAATATAATTTTTTTTAGATATAGAAAAGTTTCAATGTGTAAGAAAAAAATTACGTCAATTAAGGTTGACATATAAAAACCGAAGTTCTAGAGTGACAGTTAGATACAGAAAAAAAAAGGGAGATTCGATGAGCGAAATAGGGTCAGTAAATGGACCTTATATGACTGAAAGTCAGGCCAATACTAGAAAAAGAAAATTTCTTTATACAAAAGAGGAAAGGGAAAGACGCGACAAAACCCCTTGGACTTTTGTGCAAGGTGTGTTGGCACCCACTCAGTTTGTTGTATTTTTGATAAGTCTTGCGCTAGTTGGAAATTATTTTTTTACAGGTGCTGGAGAGGATGTAGCTTTGTTTTCTGTTGTTTTAAAGACAATAATTCTATACATCATTATGATTACCGGATCCATATGGGAAAAGGTGGTATTCGGAAAGTATCTCTTTGCTGACTCTTTTTTCTGGGAAGATGTTTTTAGTATTTTGGTTTTGTTGCTGCATACCATTTACATTGTAAGTTTGATCGTCCCAACAGCAACTGTTGACCAACAACTAAGCATAGCTCTGGCAGCTTATTTTGCCTACTTGATCAACGCGATTCAGTTTTTAATGAAATTTCGTATTGCATCCGTCGAGTCCCGAGAAAAAATAGGGGGAATGGTGTGAGCATATCTACTGAAATGAATGATGAAATTGCAATAAAATTTGATGTTAATGAAAAAAATCCCAGCACTAAAGAGATTTTAAAAGAGAAAGGGCAGAGGGAGGTTTTTTGTGGTCTAACTGGAATAGTTTGGCTTCATAGAAAAATTCAAGATGCATTTTTTCTTGTCGTAGGGTCAAGAACTTGTGCTCATCTTATTCAGTCGGCAGCAGGAGTGATGATTTTTGCTGAACCTCGATTTGCAACAGCAATTATTGACGATAAAGATTTGGCCGGTCTGGCTGATGCAAATGAAGAGCTTGACAGAGTAGTTTCTCAACTTTTGTCCAGAAGACCAGACATCAAGTTACTATTTCTTGTTGGCTCATGTCCTTCAGAAGTTATCAAATTGGATTTGTCAAATGCAGCTGAGAGATTATGTAAAAAATATTTGCCTAAAGTTAAGGTTTTAAATTACTCAGGCAGTGGCATTGAAACTACCTTTACTCAAGGGGAAGATGCATGTTTAAAGTCTCTAGTTCCCGAGATGCCAAAAACTTTTCCTCACAGCCCAAAAAGACTTTTAGTTGTTGGAACGCTTGGAGATATTATTGAGGATCAGTTTTCGAGGCTTTTTAAAAAAATAGGAATAGAGGATTTCGATTTTTTCCCTCCCAGAATTTCTTCAAAATTACCTAAAATTGGATCAAATACAGTTTTTATTCTTGCACAACCTTTTTTAGCTGAGACTGCAATCGAGCTTGAAAAAGCTGGTGCAAAGCATATTGCTTCAATGTTCCCTTTTGGAGTTCAAGGAAGTTATGACTGGTTTTTATCTGCGGCCAATGAATTTGAAATCAGCGAGGAAAAAGTTAAGACAGAGCTTCAGCCCTACATGGATCGTGCGAAACATGCAGTAAATAAAAGTGCTAAGTTTTTGAAAGGAAAATCAGTATTTTTTTTCCCAGATTCTCAACTTGAGATACCCCTTGCCAGATTTTTAAACGGCGAGCTAGGGATGAAATTGTTAGAGGTTGGGACACCATATATACACAGAAAACATGTTGAAAAAGAACTTTCCAAAATACCAGCATCAACACAAATTTCAGAAGGACAAAATGTCGAGAGTCAAATTGATCGATGCTTAGAAAATAATCCAGACCTTATTGTTTGTGGTCTTGGGTTGGCCAACCCATTCGAGTCTAAGGGTTTCACAACTAAGTGGTCAATTGAACTTGTTTTTTCTCCAATTCACGGTTTTGATCAAGCCGGAGATTTAGCTGAGCTCTTCTCAAGACCATTTGATAGAAAAGAAAAGATTCAGGAACTAAATCCTCAACCAGAACTTGTTGGTGGTGTGTAATGAAATTAACAGTTTGGACATATGAAGGCCCCCCACATGTTGGTGCAATGAGAATTGCTACTGCAATGAAAGGTGTCCATTATGTTTTGCATGCGCCCCAGGGAGACACATATGCTGATCTTCTCTTCACGATGATTGAGAGATTGAAGGATAGACCTCCGGTCACATATACAACTTTTCAAGCTAGAGATTTAGGTGGGGACACTGCTGAACTTTTCAAGACGGCTGCTAAAAATGCGTATGAAAGGTTCAAACCTCAAGCTCTGTTAGTTGGCTCGTCTTGCACTGCTGAATTAATTCAAGACGATCCAGGAGGATTAGCGGAAGCAATTGGATTACCAATTCCAGTGATCCCATTGGAATTACCTGCATATCAAAAAAAAGAAAACTGGGGAGCTTCGGAAACTTTTTATCAATTAGTACGAACTTTTGGCTCACAAGGCTCAGAACAGCCAAGAAATAATTGCAAGCCCATATGTAATATTTTAGGCCCAACTGCCTTGGGTTTTAGACATAGGGATGATATTAAGGAAATAACTAAACTATTAAATTATTTAGGTATAGAAATTAATGTTGTCGCCCCTCTGGGAGCTTCTGTTGAGGACCTAAAAAAATTAAACGAGGCGAAATTCAATGTCATTCTATATCCCGAGATTGCAAGTTCATCAGCCCAATGGTTATACAAGAAGTTTGGACAGCCTTTTACTAAATCTTTACCCTATGGTGTGACAGGTACCGAAAAGTTTATAAAAGAAGTTTTGGAATTAGCGGAAATTTTTTCTCCAGACAAAAGTCTGAAGGAGATTTCAAAAACCTATAACAGATCCGCTTGGTATTCCAGTTCTGTAGATTCCAATTACCTAACTAATAAAAGAGTATTTATTTTTGGAGATGGAAGTCACGTTCTTGCTGCAAAAGATGTGGCAATTAAGGAGTTTGGTTTTTCAGTTGTTGGGATTGGCACATATAGCCGTGAAATGGCTAGAGATGTTAGGACCTCAGCCGAAAGCTCTGGCCTTAAAGCATTGATTACCGATGATTACCTGGATGTTGAAAAGGCCATTGAGGAAACTCAACCAGAATTAATTTTGGGTACTCAGATGGAACGACATATTGCAAAAAGACTTGGAATCGGATGTGCAGTAATTTCTGCGCCGATGCATGTTCAAGACTTTCCATCACGTTATTCTCCTCAAATGGGTTATGAAGGAGCAAATGTTCTTTTTGATTCATGGATTCATCCCTTAATGATGGGATTAGAGGAACATTTACTTACACTCTTCAGAGAGGATTTTGAGTTTAAAGATGATGCTACACCATCACATTTAATTCACGGTAAGCCAAGTCAAGATTCTAAAACAATCAATAAAAGTAACTCTCTAAATGATTCTTTTTTAGAATCCACTCAAGGCCAAATTATTTGGGAAAAAGAAGCTGAGGATGAATTAAAAAAAATTCCTTTTTTTGTTAGGGGAAAAGCCAGAAGAAATACTGAGAGTTTTGCAAATTCTCAGGGGTTTAGTCGTATTTCACTTGAAACTTTATATGATGCCAAGGCATATCATGCTAGGTAGAAAGGTAAATTATGGGTGGTAGACCAGAAAATTTAAAACCTGTTTCAAACAAAACTGTTTTTAGAGTGGCAATCGTAACAATGGATACTCACTTAAATTCAGCTGCCCTTAAGGCTAAACTCACTCTGCAAAAAGATATTCCTGGACTTGATTTAGAAATGTTTGCTGCTTCTGAGTATGCAAGTGATACTAAAAAATTAGAGAGCTGTATAAGTGGAATAAATAATGCGGATATTGTCATAGTTTCCATGCTTTTCGTTGAAGAGCATTTCACACCAATCATTAAGACCCTCCAAGGTAAAAGAAAAAATTGTGATGCTATGGTCTGTATAATGTCAGCGCCCGAGGTAAGCAAGTTAACTTCAATGGGTCGTTTGGATATGTCAAAGCCAGCAACAGGTGCAATGGCTTTTTTGCAAAAGCTTAGGGGAAACAAAAAAAATCCTGCTGCCAAAAGTGGCGAGAGTCAGATGCGGATGTTGAGAAGCTTGCCAAAAATCTTAAAATATCTACCGGGCACAGCTCAGGATTTGAGAGTTTATTTGCTTACCCTTCAATATTGGCTTGCTGGTTCTCAAGAGAATATTGTTGGCCTTGTTGCCAATTTAGCTAGACAGTACTCTTCAATAAAAAAATTACCATTTAAAGAGAAGATTGAGGTTAACGATCCCATTGAATATCCGGTTTTGGGAGTTTATCATCCAAAAATTAGAAACAGAATTTGTGAAAAATTATCCTCTATTCCTAAAGTTATATTAGATAAAAATTGTAAGGGAACAGTTGGCCTCATAGTATTAAGATCATATCTTTTGTCTGGTAATTCGGCCCATTATGATGGAGTGATAGCCGCTATTGAAGCTCAAGGAATGAGGGTCATTCCGGTATTTGCCATGGGTTTGGATTCAAGACCAGCTATTGAAAAATATTTTTTTAAAGATGGCAAAGTTACTGTTGATTCGGTTGTTTCTTTAACTGGTTTTTCATTAGTAGGTGGTCCAGCTTATAACGATTCTAATGCTGCCCAGGAAATTTTAGGCAAGCTTGATGTCCCCTACTTGGCAGCTCACCCAGTAGAGTTTCAAACTATTTCAGACTGGAATGAATCTGATCGCGGTTTATTACCGGTAGAAAATACTATTATGGTCGCGATTCCTGAACTTGATGGAGCAATTTCACCAATGATATTTGGTGGTAGACCTGGATCAACTGACACTTCTTTAAATGAAAGTGTCACTTCCACTTCAGGAAATCTAAATAATACAGATATGGCAGTTTGTTCGGAACGTGCATCAATGTTGGCAGGAAGAGTCGAGAAACTAGTATCGCTGAGAAAAACAAAAGTTTCTGAAAAAAAGGTAGCGATTGTGCTTTTCAATTATCCTCCAAATGCTGGCAATATTGGTACAGCTGCACATCTTGGAGTATTTGAATCACTTTTTAACACAATGAAGTCAATGCGAGATAATGGATATTCCATAAAGTTACCTCTAAATTCAGATGATCTTAGGGAAAAACTCACTCAAGGAAATGCTTCGACTTATGGTGCTGACGCTAATGTTGCAGAAAAAACTAAAGTTGATGATTATGTCATCCAAGAAAAATGGCTTGAGGAAATAGAAAACTGTTGGGGGGTTGCCCCGGGTAAACAAAATACAAATGGTAGTCATTTATTTATACATGGAGCTTATTTCGGAAATATTTTTGTAGGCATACAACCGGGTTTTGGCTATGAAGGTGATCCAATGCGATTGCTTTTTGAAAAAGGGAATAGTCCAACCCATTCCTTCTCAAACTTTTACAGGTTTATAAGAGAAGACTTTAATGCAGATGCAATTCTACACTTTGGTACTCATGGTGCGCTTGAGTTTATGCCCGGAAAACAGTCTGGGATGTCAGAGTCATGCTGGCCGGATAGACTGATTTCAACTACTCCAAACTTTTATTTGTATGCTTCAAATAATCCATCTGAAGGAGCTATTGCTAAGAGAAGGGCTGGTGCTACATTAGTCAGTTATATGACTCCTCCAATTTGTGAAGCGGGATTGTACAAGTCTTTGCATGAACTAAAGAGTTTGATTGATAGGTATCTAAAAGAGGACACTTCAATAAAAGATAAATTTACAGAACAAAGCGAGATCGCAAAGTTAATTTTTCTGCAAACTGAGGAGCTCGAAATTTTCGAAAATCAGTCGTTTCACTTCGAGGACTATAAAACACTTTCCAAAATTGATGAAGAAATAACAAAAATAAAGCTTCGATTACATGAATATGAAACCGCAATAATTCCTTATGGTTTACATGTCTTGGGAAAAACACCTGATGCTGAACAAAGATTTAGTCTAATCAAAGCAATGACATATAGCTGGCTTAGTAAACAAGAGGAGGCTTATGATGGGCCTAATCATTATAGTGATTTTAGTTCCCTAAACAACCTAAATAATATCGTTGAGGTTATGGTTTCAAACCTTGTAAATTCTAATGATTTTATTTTGGTCAAGGAATCAGTTGAAAAAGAAATCATGTATTTGAAAAAATCATTTTCAAAAATAGAAAAAAAATTAATCCATTGTTTTCAAGCAGAAAAATTAAACGAGTTGATCGAAACACTCTATAACGCCGACTCGATGATTCAGGAAGACAATGAAACAACTGGAATTTTAAAAGTTTTAGAAGGTAGATATATTCGTCCAGCACCCGGAGGAGATGTTTTAAATACACCTGATGTTCTCCCAACTGGAAGAAACATGCATGGTTTCGACCCATTTCGTTTGCCAAGTATGTACGCCGTGATTGAGGGTTCAAAACAGGCGGATAAGTTAATAGAGAGAATAAAATGTGATCAAGGTAGTTTTCCAGAATCAATAGCAGTCGTCTTATGGGGTACCGATAATCTTAAAACAGAAGGTTGCCCAATTGCTCAGGCATTATGGTTGATGGGAGCAAAACCAAGGTTTGATAGTTATGGACGTTTAGCCGGAGCTGAGCTTGTTCCACTAGACATTTTGGGACGGCCAAGAGTTGATGTCATGATAACTCTCTCCGGTATTTTCAGAGATCTTTTACCATTACAAATTAAAACTCTTGCACAAGCTGCTTTAAGGGCGGCATCTGCAAACGAACCTGAAAATCAAAATTTTATAAGAGCTCATGCTCTCAAATATATGAAAGAGCACAAATGCGATATTGAGACAGCCTCCATGAGGGTTTTTGGAAATTGTGATGGAGCATATGGTTCCAATATCAACTTTATGATAGATCAAGGAACTTGGGAACAAGAGGATGAACTTGCTGAGGCCTATACCAGAAGAAAAGGTTTTGCTTATGGTGTTAGCGGAAAACCAGTAAGGAATGAAGCTTTGATGCAAAGCATTATGGCCGGTGTTGATGTAGCTTACCAAAACTTAGATTCGGTGGAAGTTGGGGTTACAACAATAGACACTTACTTCGACACGCTCGGGGGGATCAGTAGAGCAGTCAAAAAGGCTAAAGGTGTAGAGAATGAGGCTCCAGTCTATATTGGCGACCAAACAAAGGGCGAAGGGGTTATAAGAAGTCTTTCAGAGCAGGTTGCACTTGAAACAAGAACAAGAGTTTTAAATCCTAAATGGTATGAGGGAATGCTTAATAATGGCTATGAGGGTGTTCGACAAATAGAGGCCCACCTTACTCATACATTGGGATGGTCTGCGACCACTGGTCAAGTCCAACCTTGGGTATATGAGGAGATGACGAAGACTTTTATTATGGATCCAGAAATGAGAACTAGACTTGCTGAGCTTAATCCTACTGCAAGCGCAAAAGTTGTTAACAGATTGCTAGAAGCTTCTAGACGCAAATATTGGAAACCAAATGAGAAAATTTTGTCTGCTCTTGAAAAAGCTGGACAAGATTTAGAAGATAAATTAGAAGGTATCACGGAAGGAGTTCCATCTTGAATATAGCGACAGTTCCAATTAATGAAATTAAACGTGCGACTCCTCCAGATGGAGAAGGAAGCCTACAAGTTAAACTTGATCCAACTGTCAGAATTGGAAATGCACGTGTTTTTGCAGTGTACGGAAAGGGTGGCATTGGAAAATCAACTACATCCTCAAATTTATCTGTTGCATTTTCTAAACTAGGAAAAAGAGTTTTACAGATTGGCTGTGACCCTAAACACGATTCAACTTTTACTCTAACCAAACAGCTTATGCCTACAGTTATTGATGTCCTTGAGGGAGTAGATTTCCATACTGAAGAGTTGAGGGTAGATGATTTTGTTTATGAGGGATATAACGGGGTAATGTGTGTTGAAGCAGGAGGACCACCTGCTGGAACGGGATGCGGAGGATATGTTGTTGGACAAACCGTTAAGTTGCTCAAGGAACACCATTTACTAGATGAAACTGATGTTGTTATTTTTGATGTATTGGGTGATGTAGTTTGTGGCGGCTTTGCGGCACCCCTTCAGCATGCGGAAAGAGCATTAATAGTGGCTGCAAATGATTTTGACTCAATATTTGCTATGAACAGAATTGTTCAGGCAATAAGCGCTAAAGCTAAAAATTATAAAGTTCGTTTAGGTGGCGTAATTGCCAACAGAAGTAAGGATACCGATCAAATTGATAAATTTGCAGAAAGGGTTGGTTTAAATCGTATTGCACATTTTCCAGATCTGGACGTCATCAGGCGCAGTCGTCTAAAAAAATCAACTTTGTTTGAAATGGAACACTCTGTTGAATTAGAAGCAGTTAAAAAAGAATATTTGCGACTAGCAGCAAGTTTATGGGCAGGAACTGATCCTTTAGCACCAGATTCTTTGAAAGATAGAGAAATTTTTGATTTATTGGGATTTGATTAATTGGGGGAAAGAAATGCTGTTTAGTGTATCTTACGAAAACCGTAGGCATGAAATTGCAAGGTATTTTGATAAAACCGCGGCCGGTGCTTGGGCAAAATTAACTTCTGATGCACCTGTTAGTCGAATCAGACAGACGGTTAGAAATGGTAGAGAAAGTACCAGAAACTCTATATTGTCATGGTTACCTAATGACTTAACTGGGAAGAAGATTCTTGATGCTGGTTGCGGGACAGGGGCTTTTGCTTTTAAGGCAGCATCAAGAGGTGCGAATGTAATTGCAGTAGATATTTCTCCCAGCTTGATAAAGATTGCCCGATCAAGAACACCTAAAAGTTTTGATAATAATGGCTCAGTAGATTTTATTTGGGGAGATATGCTCGATCCGTCTTTTGGTTCTTTTGATTTTATAGTCTTTATGGATTCAATCATTCACTATGATTCCAAAGAAGGGTTTGAACTAATTAAAGAATTAGGAAAAAGGTGCAATGAATCAATTATATTTACGTTTGCACCATTAACACCAATCTTAGGCACAATGATATCTTTAGGTAAGTTCTTTCCAAAATCGGATAGAGCACCGTCAATTGTCCCGATGACTGAGTCTCATGTACTTGAAAAAATAAATAGTGATTTGCCTGATTGGAAGATAAACAGGGTAAACAAAGTTTCCAAGGGGTTTTACAAGTCTCAAGCCATGGAGCTAGTTAGATGAGAAGTTCTGGAGTGGATGTTGACAAAAAATCTTATATGAAATGGAAAAGTTTTCCTACATCCTTTTTGCCATTCTCTGATGCTGCAAGTAATCAACTGCCACTGATAAGATTGTTACAGTTATCCCTTTTTCAAGTTTCTGTTGGAGTTGGTATTGTTCTTTTGGTTGGAACACTCAATAGAATAATGATTGTTGAACTGGGAGTTTCAGCAACAATTGTTGCTGTGATGGTTGCACTACCACTTTTAGTGGCACCTTTTAGAGCTTTTGTAGGATTTCGGTCAGACACTTATAAATCGGTTCTTGGTTGGAGAAGGGTTCCATTTATTTGGATAGGAAGTTTGTTGCAGTTTGGAGGCTTGAGTATCATGCCCTTTGCACTCATTCTTTTGTCTGGTGATACTCACTGGCCGTTGTGGATTGGTCCGATATCTGCGGGATTAGCTTTTTTATTGGTGGGAATGGGAGTCCAAACCACTCAAACTGCAGGTTTGGCATTAGCCACAGATCTCTCACCTGATTATAACAAGCCAAGAGTTGTAGCTCTTATGTATACGATGCTATTACTTGGTATGGTGACGGGCAGTCTTGTGATAAGTTTTTTATTAGAACCTTTTAGTCAAGTAAGGTTAATTCAGGTGGTTCAAGGAACTGCTGTGGTATGTTTTTTTCTTAATATGGTTGCATTATGGAAGCAGGAACCCCGAGATAAAACCTTGACATCACCAAAAAAACAAAGACCAAACTTTTGGCTCGCTTGGGAAAAGTTTTCAAAAACCCCTAATACAAAAAGATTTCTCTTGGCTTTGGGATTTGGTACAGCGGCTTTCAGTATGCAAGATGTTATTTTGGAGCCTTACGGTGGTGAAATATTAAAATTAAGTGTAAGTGAAACAACTTTGCTTACAGCTTACTCTACTCTCGGCTCTATTATTTCCTTTGGTTTCGCTGCATGGTTACTTAAAGCTCAAGTGAATCCACACAGAATTGCTGGTTTAGGTGCTCTTTTGGGAATTTTAGCTTTTTCTTTTGTAGTTCTATCCGAGCCAATTTCTTCAAACTTTTTATTCATGCTTGGAGTTTTTTTTATCGGTTGTGGAGCAGGTTTTTTTTCAGTAAGTTGTCTGGTTTCAGCGATGAAATTAGAAGTGGATGGGTTTACTGGCATGGCTCTTGGTGCGTGGGGTGCAGTGCAAGCTACAGCAATGGGTTTTGGAGTAGCTTTGGGGGGAATATTAAGGGATGTAGTGTCAAAACTGGTTTCATCAGGTTTTTTTGGCGAAACCTTTTCTCCAAATACGGCAGGCTATTTAGCTGTTTATCACTTAGAAATTTTTCTGTTATTTTTTGTTTTAGTTTTGATCGGGCCTTTAGTTCAAACACCTAAAAGTTTTGGTCAAAAGACAAATTCGAAATTCGGATTAGCCGAATTCCCCAGTTAGTTTATTGTTAAAGGAGATTTGAAATGGAGACAGGTTCTATAACTCAATATATTGACGTAGCTCAGCTTGTGCTTTATCTGTTTTGGGCATTTTTCTTTGGCCTCGTTGTATACCTAACTATTGAGGGAAAACGTGAAGGTTTCCCACTCGAGTCAAGTGATCTAAGAGGAGGTAAGGGAAAGGAGGAGATCGGTTTGTTACCAATACCATCACCAAAGGTATTTCGAACCAAATTTATGGGGGATTTTACAGCTCCTCATAACCGGGATGTCATTGGCGAGCCAATTGCAGGTCAGCCAATCAATAAATTTCCAGGAGCTCCAATTGAACCAACAGGTCAAAACCCAATGAATGAAAATATTGGGCCTGGTGCTTACACAAGCAGATCTGATGTCCCTGACTTAACAGTTAAAGGAGATTTTAAAATTGTTCCCATGAGAGTCACTAGTGGATTTTCTATTGATGAAAAAGATGTTGATCCCCGAGGATTAGAAGTGAAAGGTTTTGATAAAGTCACTGGCGGAAGTTGTACAGATGTATGGGTGGACAAGTCAGAGGATATTATTCGTTATTTGGAGTTAAAAACCACCTCTGGAAAAACTGTTTTACTTCCTTTTAATTTTTGTAATATCAGGGAGGACTCAATATCTGTTGAGTCAATTCTTGGTGCTCAATTCGAAAATGTTCCGTTATTAAAAAATCCTAATACAGTGAGTTTGTTGGAAGAGGATAAAATAATGGCTTTTTATGGAGCTGGCACTCTGATGGCCTATCCAAAAAGAAGAGAGTCAATTCTTTGATTGCTAATTTTTTCGACAGTTATGGTTTTATTTTATGACTAATAGTTACACCGAACACGATGATGAAGCCCAATTTGGCTTACCTGAAAATTTGCCGGAGGATGAAAAAATTCTCTGGCAAGGTTCTCCTAACTTTGTTTCTTTGATGAATAAAGTTTTTTTCTTCCGGATTGTAACTTTTTACTTTGTTTTTCTTTTAGCGTTTTCCTTTTATGGAGATTTCCAAAATATCGGGCTTAGTGCTGCTTTAGTCAATTTATTGGTAAATATTTTATTAAGTGGGTTTAGTCTCGGAGGATTAGCATTTTTAGCTTACCTAACTTGTAAAACAGCTGTCTATACTCTTACCAATAAAAGGGTTGTGATGAGAATTGGGATTATCTTGACCCTGACCTTTAATATACCTTTCAAACAAATCTTAGCCTCAGATTACAAAAAACATGCAGATGGCTCTGGAGATATTTCATTCCGAATTGATCCCTCCACTAAAATTGCTTTTATTCATTTATGGCCACATTGTAGGTTTAAATCATTTGCTCACCCAGAACCTGCTATGAGATGCATATCAAATGTTGATGAGATTGCATTATCAGTTCACCATGCATGGATTAAGAATAGTGAGAAAAGTGAAGAAACTTCTTCGAAAAGTGAAAAATTCATAGCCAAGAATTTAGATTCATCTGATCAAGCAGAGGCTGCATGAATAAAAATCCTGTTAGAGATCCACTATTACCGTTAGCAAAAGTTTGTATTAGTTTGTTAGTTTTATTGGTTGTAGCAATTTTTATCTACAGAGAGCTGGGTCTTCACAAGCAGCCTACTGATAATTCAGAAGTCATAGCCTCTCGGAACTTACATTTTTATGACACTGCTAAGGGACAAATTTTAATTACTGATGAAAATGGGATGGAAATTTCCGTCGTTGGGGGTGAAGGTGGGTTTATGAGAGCAGTTCTCAGAAGTTTGGCTAAAGAGAGAATTGCAAAGGGAGTTGGACCAGAGAAACCTTTTAAACTTCAAGCCAATCAAAATGGTATTGTTACAATAACTGATCCGGTGACTGGCAGTAAGGTAGATGTTAGTTCGTTTGGAAAAACCAACTCTGAAATTTTCACTATTTTATTACCATCACTAGAAAATACGATTCATAAAGAGGAAGGATAAATATGTCTCTAGATATTACAACCTTGAACAAATCTACCGAGCAAGCGCTGGAAGAAACAATCTTATCTCCGAGGTTCTATACCACTGATTTTGATGAAATGGATAAAATTAATATAGATTCACTGAGACCTGAATGGAACAAGTTGATGAGGGAATATGAAGCTGATTCAAATATGGATCATTTTCAAAGGCCCAAGGAGATGTCAGACGATTATTCCAAAATACCTGAAGATTTGTACAAGGAATTTTGTGATTTTTTAGTAAGTTCCATTACATCGGAATTTTCAGGTTGCGTACTTTATGCAGAAATTAAAAAGAAGGTCAAAAACCCTGATTTAAAAAAGCTTTTCGGGTATATGGCCAGGGATGAGTCCCGACACGCAGGTTTTATAAATCAGTGGCTAAAGGATTTTAATATTGGAGTTGATTTGGGTTTTTTGACTAAAGCCAAAAAATATACATTTTTTAGACCTAAGTTTATTTTTTACGCCACGTATTTGTCTGAAAAAATTGGATATGCTCGGTATATTTCTATATACAGGCAAACTGAAAATAATCCAGAGCTTAGATTTCATCCAATATTTAAATGGTTTGAAAGATGGTGTAACGATGAGTTTAGACATGGAGAGTCTTTTGCGCTTCTGATGAGAACTGATCCAAAGTTATTAAGCGGCATAAATTTATGGTGGATTAGATTTTTTCAACTAGCAGTTTTTGCCACAATGTTTGTTAGGGACCATGAGAGACCAGTAATGCATAAGGCTCTTGGTTTGAATCCCTCTGAGTATGATATGCAAGTATTTCGGATAACAACCGAGATTTCTAAGCAAGTTTTTCCAGTTTTGCTCGACATAGAAAACCCAAAATTTCTCACTGGACTCAATCACTTAAGAGAGCTTAGTGAAAAATCAGGAAAATATAAGAAAAAAAAGGGGTTTATTCCACTTTTAATGAGAGCCCTGATTGGCTCAAAAGTCGCCTATGTATTTTCAAAACTATTTTTAATGAAAGCAATTAGTAACAAATTGCCTGCAGACATGAGATTAAGACCAACATGGTAAGTTTTAAAAAATAAAAAATGGACATTGTTTTAGCTGTTACTTTTGCAATATTTACTTGGTGGCTCAGTACAACTGTGCTTTTATTTTTAACAAGAAAAAATACCACAAGTAGTAATATCAGTACGATGGTATTGGCTACATTTATGCTTATTGCTGGATTATTTATTTTAATTTTATCCACTAAAGCAGCTGATGTCTCGTCGGCATATATGGGATTTATTTCTGTTTTGTTGATTTGGTCATGGCAAGAGGCTGGATTTTTAGTTGGCTGGTTCACTGGAAATAGAAAATCTCCTTGCCCAAAGCAAATAAAAGGATTGAAAAGGGCCTGGCTAGCTTTTCAAACAATTAGCTATCATGAATTTATTTTAATAATCCTAGGTTTTTCAATTTGGATGTTAACAATAGATGTTCCAAATGATATTTCTTTAAAAACTTTTTTAATTTTGTGGGTCATGAGGTTGAGCGCAAAACTCAATGTATTTTTTGGAGTTCGTAATTTTTATGAAGAGTTCTTACCAAAACAAATTTCATATCTAACAACTTATTTCAAAAGAAAATCTTTCAATTTATTTTTACCCTTTCTTCTATTTGTTGCAGTTATAACTGATATGTTGTTTTGGTACAACGCTGGAGTATCTACTAGCTCCTATGAAAGAACATCTTCAGCTCTTTTAGCTGCACTACTGGCATTGGGTATTCTGGAACATATTTTTATGGTTTTACCGTTTCAGCTTGATAGGATATGGCGATTGGGGCTTTTAAAAAGAACATAAAATCAAAATTAATAATAAATTTGCGATTAAAGAAAACTTTAAATTAAACAAATTACCAAACTCTTATCCAAATAACGTCCAATGTGAGCTTACTTGGGGTTTAAACAGTAAAATATTAGGTCTATAATTGTATAGTCTTTGTAGGTAAACTATTGTTTGTTCAGTTAATGATTTGTATTTCTAATGAATCGGGTAAAAAATATTAAATTTAGGAGTTTGTTATGAGTTTTCGGATTCTTTGCGCAGTGGCAATTTTAGCTTTAGCGGGGTGTGCTACTCGTCAGGAAGCACCCTCTTCTGCAAGTGGTGGTGGTGCTGTTGTTCAAGATGCAGCCTCGGCCGAATCCTCAAGTGTTGATACTTCAAATGCTTCATCAGCGTCTATGATGGCTGCTGAAGAGCAAATGAAAGCTGTTGAACCCTCGATATATTTTGATTATGACAAATTTGAAATTAAAGGAAATTATAAAAAAACAATATCTGTATTTGCCGAGTATTTAAGAACTCACCCAAAAGCAAAGCTTAGAATTGAGGGTAATTGCGATGAAAGGGGCACTATTGAATACAATTTGGCTTTGGGTCAAAAACGTGCACAAGCAGTTAGCTATGCTTTGGAAGTTGTTGGGATTGCTCCTGGAAGGATTGAGACCATCAGTAATGGAGAGGAAATGCCTCGCAATCCAAGCAAGACAGAAACAGGATATTCTGTAAACAGAAGAGCTGATTTAATTATCAGGTAGAAAACTACACCAAATTTAGGATCTATTTTTTTATTGTTTTTAGTATTTCAAAACTCTCAGTGATATTTGCTGTGAGGCTCAGCATTTTATAGCCTGACCCGTACATTGTTTTTGAAAGTTCAATTGCCTTTGTTACAATATTTTCATCTATAGCATTTCCAAAAATTATGAACTCAATGTGGATTTTCGTGAAAACCTTAGGGTTTTCTTCGGAACGCTCAGCAGTTACACCGACTTTGAAACTCCACACGTCTTGCGAGTTCTCTTTCAAATGAGATACAACATCGTAAGCAGTACATGCAATTGCTCCTGATAATAGACTTTCCATTGGTCTTGGCCCAAGATTCCTCCCACCACTTTGCAAAGCGGTATCCATTACGAAACTGTGGCCTGAACCCGTCTCAGCAACAAATGACATAGTTTCTTCTCCTAACCAACGAATGGTGCATTCCATAAAAATTCCTTTTTTTTGTTTTAAGCTTTAAAAGTTTAATTTTGATATTATGTTGACATAAATAATGAATTTAAATATTAACTAAAAATGGCTTTATCCTCTGAAAAACTTGACCTTGTCGCCATCAATGAAGTGGGAGCTGAACTAGCAGCTGCCAGAGATCTAGTGAATAAGTCAAGCTCAGATTTTGTGCTTGATCTAAGGACAACAAAACACCACATTAATGCAATTGAATCTGGCGACTTAAGAATATTTTATGGCCCTCCTTTTTATATTGATTTAATGAAAAGGTATGCAAAATCACTCAATTTTTCCGAAAAGAAAGTATTACTTTTTGAAAAAAGAGTATTAGGTTTTTTTGAAGAAAAACCTAATAACTCAAACAACAAACTTGAAAGAGATAATTCATCTCACTTATCAACTAAATCTAACAAACAGGTTTTTACAAATGTGAAGTTAAAAAGGGAAACACTTTTACTTGACCCTGAAGTATTTAAAACTTTAAAAGAAAAAAATGATAGATTTCTAATCATGTTAGTAGTCTTGGTGGTCGTATTAGCAGGCTTAGTTTTTATTCTCCCTAAGAATTTGTCAAGCAATTCAAGTAACTCTGACTTTGCCAGTCAAATTGAAATTAAAAACAAACAAAACGAAATTAAATTATTCGAAAACAATGAAATTAAATTTAGTTTAGATTCCTCCTTCTCGGACATTGCTTTTGATGACTCTAAAAAAACTAATAGTTTAATACATAATCAAACGAAAGATTTGACTACCGAAAACATTTCAAAACCTTCAAATATGGAAATAAACTTGGATCAAGTAGACTACAATCGAAAACCAATCGATGATTCACTAAAGGAAGATAAAAACACTATTGTTCAAATTCCAGATGTATCTTTATTGGCCTTACAAAGTACATGGTTTTGGATACGTTATGCTGATGATTCGATAAAAGAATTTATGGTTAACCCAAATACAAAAACTGAAATACTTGAATATCCAATATATTTGGTTATTGGTAATCCTGAAAGAGTCGAAATGTTTATTAGTGGTTCAAAAGTTTTAGTCGAAAGAAATGATCCAAATCGTAATTTAGCTCGATTTACAAGAACTGAGCTTCAGGCTATGGTCAAATAAAAAAGTCCCTAGATTGCTTCCCATAAATTTAATGCAGGGTCTTTGACAATTGGTTTTTATGGCATTTATCCTTTTGTCTGCGATTTGGGGATCTTCATTTTTATTTCTCAGGATTGCCATACAGGATTTCGGTCCTTTTTTACTCTCTGAACTAAGAGTATCATTTGCATTTTTAAGTTTACTTCCATTTCTTTATTTATTTAAAAAAAGTAGGGTTAGGACTGGTAATAAACTAAGAATTTTTTTCTTTCTAGGTTCTATTAATAGTGCTGTTCCCTTTGTTTGCTTTAGTGTTGCTGCTGTGAACTTACCATCAGGATATCTAGCTGTTATGAATTCTTTTGTACCTGTTTGGAGTTTATTTTTTTCTTTTATTCTTCTTGATAAAAAGATTGAACTCAAATCTTTTCTTGGTTTAATAATCGGTATTTTGGGCGTTATGATTTTTGTTGGATTTGGACCAGTGACACTAAATAAGAATTCAATCATAGCAATATTTTTTGCCTTTTTAGCTACGCTTTGCTATGCAATTTCTGGTGTTCTTACAAAAAAATATTGCCCAGATGAACCAGTTTTAAATATTTCAGTTTATTGTCTTGGGTTTTCATCAATAATTCTTCTACCTGCGATTATTTTGGATGTACCCAAGATTTCTCCGTCAAACCAAGCTTGGATTGCTGTAATTTCTCTAGGAGTGTTATGTTCTGGAGTTGCTTTGTTACTTTACTTTAAACTTTTAAAAGTTGTTGGCCCTATTAAAACTACAACTGTTACATTTGTGGTTCCAGTATTTGCAACTTTATGGGGGACAGTTTTCTTAAATGAGAAATTCACCTTAGCAATGGGAGTTGGACTGATTTTAATTTTAATATCAAGCCTAATGGTTTTTTTTCAGAAATGATGAGGATTATTTTCATAAGACACGGTGAAACAAGGTGGAATTCAGAAGGAAAGTTGCAGGGACAGTTAGATATTCCACTTAGTGACATAGGTGTAAATCAAATTAAACTTCTACCATTAAGATTGAAAAAAGAAAAAATAGATTTAGTTTTTTCAAGCTCATTAAGCAGAGCATATAATACTGCCAAACCAATAGCTAATTATTTCGATTTGGGAATAATATCAACAACTCTTCTATCTGAAAGAAATTTTGGTGTTTTGCAAGGGGTTAAGTTGAAAGAGATTGATAAAGATGAAAAAAAGAAAATCATATTACAAAAAACCATCGAACCATCTTATCGACCAATGATGGGTGAAAGCCTTCTTGATTTAAATAAAAGAATAGTAAAGTTTCTTAAATTTTTGAATTTGTTCAATACTTACAAAACAGTTATATGTGTAACGCATGGTGGTATTTTAGATTTGTTGTATAGAATAGCTCAAAATAAGCCCATAAACACCCCCCGAGATTGGTCAATTCCAAATGCAGGAATAAATATTTTTGAGTACAGGAATCAGAAATTATCACTAAAACATTGGGCTGACATTGACCATCTTAAAGCAGTCACCTACTATGATGGAGTTTAAGCGAAATCCTTCAAAGATGAATTTGAAAAAGATCTGTTTGTTTTGCGGTTCTAGAGCTGGCCTAAGTCAAAAATGGTTACTTATGGCACGAGAACTAGGGGAAAAAATTGGCAGTAAAAAATGGGAAGTTATATACGGTGGAGGAAGATGGGGTTTGATGGGGGAAATCGCTGAAACTGCTGCAGAGACTGGTTCAAAGGTCACAGGGATCATTACAGAGGAGCTACTAAAACTTGAGAACACATTACAAGAAATAGACGAGCTAATAATAGTGAGATCTATGGCAGAGCGTAAGACTAAAATGATAAAAATTTCTGATATTTTTTTGGTTCTTCCGGGAGGAATAGGAACTTTGGATGAGTTGTTTGAAGTTTGGACAACCAAACAATTAAAACAACATTCAAAGACAATAATCATATTAAATTTTGAAAACTACTACGATTCTTTATTTAGATTGATTAAAAACTTAGTGGCTGAGGGGTTTTTAGTCAAACCTGATAAAGATAGTTTAATAATATGTCAGTCCGTTGATGAGGTCATATCAGAAATTTCAAAAAATATGCTAGCCTAATTAACTTGATAACTATTAATATTCAGATAAAACACATTGTCTTTCACTCAGTACATTTTTTACGTCCAATACAGTCAAATGTAAGCATGTTCCTTAAGATATATAATAAAATACTCCTCTGGGGAAAAGCAAAAAACTCGGTGAAGATTTTGTCCCTTATTAGTTTTATTGAGGCAATATTTTTTCCCATTCCACCAGACTTGGTTTTGCTTCCAATGTGTCTGGCGTCACCTAAAAGGGCTTTTTATTATGCAGGTCTGACAACACTTTGCTCAGTTCTTGGAGGAATTATTGGTTATATTATTGGGGTGTTAGCTTTCGATGCGATCAATGTTTTTATGATTGAGTTGGGTTATGAGGAACACATCCTCAGAGTTCAAGAGTGGTTCGAAACATGGGGGATTTGGGTAATTTTTATGGCTGGATTTAGCCCGATTCCATATAAAGTTTTTACAATAATAGCTGGAGCTTCACTAATGCCATTTTTGGGGTTTGTAGTGGCATCTTTTTTTGGGAGAGGCGCCCGCTTTTTTTTAATCGCATTATTTGTTATTTTAGGTGGTGAGGTACTACAACGGAATATTAGTAAAAACATCGAGTATATAGGGTGGTTTGTATTCCTTCCAGTTTGTATTTTTATTTTTTTCAATATTTTTACACAATAATAAAGATTTAATTTTGAAATTTTTTTATATAAAAAAGTAACCAATTAATGTCATTTTCCAACTTTGGCCTTGCCACTGAGGTTATTAATTCTATTAAAACTTTAGGTTACCTTGACCCAACCCCGATCCAAAAAGAAGCAATTTCTAAAATTATGATTGGTAAGGATGTACTGGGAATAGCCCAGACTGGGACAGGAAAAACCGGAGCCTTTCTAATACCAATCATTCATCGTTTACAACCTACAGCAAATAATAGTACTTCACCTGCACGACATCCAACTCGTTGCATAATTTTGGCTCCAACTAGAGAGTTAGCTGATCAAATTTTTGAAAATGCCAAAAGCCTGACTAGTTCCTCCCTTTTAAGAGTTGGAGTTGTTTTTGGCGGTGTAAATATTGACCAACAAAAAGATTTTTTAAATAGAGGAGTTGAAATTTTAATTGCAACCCCTGGCAGACTACTGGATCATATTGAGCAAAAAAATTTAAGACTTGATTTTGTATCAATTTTCACTCTTGATGAAGCTGACAGAATGTTAGACATGGGGTTTTTACCTGATTTGCAAAGGATTATTGAAAAACTCCCAAAAAAAAGACAAAGCCTGCTCTTTTCTGCTACTTTTTCAGATGATATAAAGAAATTTTCAAAAAAAATATTAAGTGAAAATTCAGAACTTGTTCAGGTATCTGTCAACAATTCGACTGCAGTAACAGTTGACCAGGTAATTTACGAATTAACAAATTATGAGAGCAAATTACACTACTTACATAAATTATTAAAAAAGAACACACCTCAGCAGATTTTAATTTTTACGAACACAAAAAATGAAGCATCAAATTTAGCTAATTATATTCGTAGAAAGGACGTTTTAACCGATTCCATTCATGGTAATAAATCTCAAAGTGAACGACTAAAGGTTCTAGAAAGTTTTAGGATTGGAGAATTGAGAGTATTAGTTGCTACAGATGTTGCAGCTAGGGGGTTAGATATTCCTGAATTACCTGTAGTAATAAATTTTGATATTCCTTATGTTGCAGAAGATTATATTCATAGAATAGGAAGAACTGGTAGAGCTGGTTCATCTGGAATAGCCATTTCTTTGATGACCTTTGACGAGAGAGAAAAAGTCATTGAAATAGAAAAACTAATACAGAAAAAATTAAAAAAAGAAAGAGTTGGCTTTGAACAAAAAAAAATAAACACTTCTCATTATAAGCAGAAAAGTACTGATAATTCTGTTACCAGTCAATTACGTAAAAAAAGTACCTTTGTTCCTATCTCGAACTCTTCCCGGAAAACAAAGCCCGAAAAAAAACAATTGAAATTGCCAATTTTATTGACAAGCCAGCCAATTAAAACCAATCAAAAAAAATAACTCTCCGTGAACTTTGATACCCTTTCTAACCAATTAATAGGCATATTTTTTTTTAGGTGTTCCCAAGCTAGTTTCAATTGCTTATCAATATGAATCCCGTTCTTCAGGGACTGAGCTCCTTTTGATTTTGAGAGTTTCTTTCCATTTTCATCAACAACTAAAGGAATATGAATGACTTTTGGGTAAGGAAGACCCAAAGCACTTTGAATAATACGATTTCTTGTCAAGGTTGGTTTTAAATCTTCACCTCTAATTACGCGATTAACTTTCTGTAAAGCGTCATCAACTACTCCTGCAATAGAGTAAGACCAAGAGGTGTCTTTTCTTAAAATTATAAAATCATCGTTATTAAAAGAATTAAAACGCCAAGAAAGTTTTTTGTTTGTATTTTTATGGTTAATTTTTTTGCAGGTTCCTGGGTAGGCAATTTCACCACTTTCCAATTTGTAAGTTTTCCCAGACTCGTACAAGTGCTGGATATTTTTGCGACTACAGATACAACTAAAAATTTTGTTTGTTACTAAAAGTTGATGGAATGCCTCTTGGTAAAACCAGTTCCGTCTACTCTGGAATAAAACACCTGAAGTCCCTCCTTTTTCATCTGGCCACTTATCCCAAAGCAAACCATGATCTGCTAATTGGATTTGTATTTTTTTTTTAAATTCTTTATTTGATCTCGAATGGTCTACATCATCCATTCTTAACCACCATGTTCCATTACCAGCTTTAACATCTATGTAACTAGCAAATGCTGTGACAAGAGACCCAAAATGGAGTGGTCCGTTGGGTGATGGAGCAAATCTACCACAATAGATTTTTTTCAAGAGCTTACTTTTTGCTCACTTAATTTTAAAAAGGCAATTTCAGCAGAGTCAATTGCCTTTTTAACTGGAGTTCCTTTATGTTGAATAGATAAAAAACCAGCTTCAAAAGAGGAAGGAGCTAGATAAATTCCATTTTCAAGCATCAAGTGAAAAAAATCTTTGAACTGCCTTTGATCACATTCATTTATTTGATCAAAACTACTCGGAATTTCTTTTCTGAAATAGAGTCCGAACATACCCCCAATACTATCAGCTGAAAAATTTACATATCCAGCATTTTTAGAAGCTGATAAAAAACCATTAATAAATTCTGAGGTTATATTTGAAATATCTTCAAAAAACCCTGGTTTAGACAGAATTTTGAGGGTTGCTATTCCTGCAGCAACAGCAATTGGATTACCCGATAAAGTTCCTGCATGATAAACATCTCCCAAAGGAGCAATGTGCTCCATGATCTCTTTTTTCCCTCCAAATGCTCCCATAGGCATACCACCACCTATTACCTTTCCAATAGTAGTTAGGTCGGGTTTGACTTCGAAAATGCCTTGAGCTCCATTAAGTCCAACTCTAAAACCTGTCATAACCTCATCAAAAATAAGTACTGAACCGCTCTCGTCACATTCCTTACGTAATTTTTTTAAAAAATTTATTTTGGGTTTAACCAAATTCATATTACCCGCGATGGGTTCGATAATTACACCAGCTATAGAGCTTCCATGATCTTCAAAACATTTGGAAAGAGCAGTTTCATCATTGTAAGGAAGAACCAGAGTTTCTTCTGCAAAAGATTTTGGGATTCCGGCAGAAGTTGGTTTTCCAGAGGTAAGTAGTCCTGAACCTGCCTTGACTAGAAGACTATCAAGATGACCATGATAACAGCCTTCGAATTTAATAATTTTTGACCTTTTAGTCACACCTCTTGCAAGTCTTACGGCAGACATAGTAGCTTCTGTTCCAGAAGATGTTAATCTGACCATTTCAATCGAGGGTAAAAAACTACAAATTAGTTCTGCAAGATTTGTTTCTCCAGTTGTTGGAGCACCAAAAGATAACCCATTAGAAGAGGCTTTTTTTATTGCAGAGATTACATCAGGGTGTGAGTGACCAACAATTGCAGGACCCCAAGAACAAATAGTATCTACATACTCATTACCGTCAACATCATATAAATAGGGTCCGAGTGCTCTGGACAAAAATCGAGGAGTGCCTCCAACCGATTGAAAAGCCCGAACGGGAGAGTTTACACCTCCAGGAATAAATTTTTGAGCTTGGATAAAGGATTTTTTGCTGTTGGATATATTTTGCATTTTATAAATAATATTAAATTTAAATATTATAGTATTGTATAAGAATGTTTCTTTTGCAGAAGATTGAGTTGTTTCCAAATGTTAAATTCATGCTGTTCTTTCCGATCTCTCAAGGGTTTTGATTTAAATTTTATATTTATATAGTTTATTTTTTTGGTTAAAAATTGTTTATGAAAAAATATATGTGCTTGATTTGTGGTTGGATATATGATGAATCTGAGGGATCTCCTGATGAGGGCATACCTAAAGGAACAAAATGGGAAGATGTTCCTATTACATGGACATGCCCTGAATGCGGAGCCCAAAAAACTGACTTTGAAATGATTGAAATTTAAACTATCTAATTTTTAGCTTCATTATATCTTTTTAACGTGCTAACCCTAGCTGAACTATGTTCAACACTCGGATTTGGGTAATCCAGACCAATAATTATACCTGCCTCCTTTAGTATATGATTTGGAGCTAGCCAAGGCGTATGAATGTATTTTGAACTTAAGTTGTTTAATTCTGGAATAAACTTTTTGATATATTTTCCCTCGGGGTCAAATTTTTTGCTTTGTGTTATTGGATTAAAAATTCTAAAATAAGGTTGAGCATCACAACCGGTTGAGGCAGCCCATTGCCAACCCCCGTTATTTGCAGATAAGTCAAAATCATTAAGCTTCAAAGCAAAATATTTTTCTCCTTTTTGCCAATCTATTCCGAGGTCTTTTGTTAAAAAAGAAGCGGTTAGCATTCTTAATCTATTGTGCATAAAACCTGTTTGATTTAATTGCCTCATTCCTGCATCAATTATTGGGTACCCAGTACTTCCTTGACGCCACTTTTCAAAAAGTAAGTCTGAACTAATCCACTTTATTGAGTCGTAGTGTTTTTTAAAGCAACCTTTACTAACATGAGGAAAGTTAAAAAGTATTTGCATGTAAAACTCTCTCCATACTAATTCTGATAACCAAGTTTCCGATCCCTCCGTCAAAGTTTCTTGATTTTTACCTAGTACTTCTTTAATCAACATACGAATGGAGATCGTTCCAAATCTTAGATGAATGGAAAGATGTGATGTTCCACTTAAAGCAGGAAAATCTCTATTTAGTTTATAGGAATTAATTATATTTAAAAATTTTTTAAGATGAAACCTGGCCCCCGAACTACCACATTTAATTTCTAGAGGTAGAGAATTTTCATTTGAAAACCCCATTTCTTGGAAAGATGGTAGTAAAAAATTTTCATTTTTAGTAAATTGCAGTATTTTTTGGGACAAATCTTTTTTTTTGTAGTTTGAATCCAAAGAACCCATTAGAAAAAATTTTTTCATCCATGAGTTTTTATAAGGTGTAAAAACTGTGTACGGGGTATTGGATTTGGATAGAATCTCTTTTTTTTCAAAAATACATTGATCTTTAACAGAAATAAAATTGACCCCATTTTCTTTGATGATATTTTTAATTTTTAAATCGCGTGATATTGCTGATGGTTCATAATCACTCGAGCAAACCAGGTTTTTAATATTTAGTTTTTTTACAAGTTCTGGAATGATTTCACTGGAAAATCCATATTTAACTATTAATAGTGAACCCATCTCTTTAAGCTGCAGATCTAACTCTCGTAATGAATGATATATGAAAGAAATTCTTCTATCCATTAAAAGATTATTCGAATCTCTAATCGCAAGTGGTTCAGATAAAAGAGGATTTAAGATTTCTTTATCGAAAACAAAACATAATGTAATACTATTGTCTATATTCAAGGCTTTCTCAATAGCTTTGTTATCTTCAAGCCTAAGATCTCTTCTTAACCAAACCAATGATCCACTCTTTACATTATTTTCCATGATACTGTTACCTAAAACGTTTGCTCAAATGCTTTATTCAAGTACACTAATAATTTAATATGACACAAAAAGAAGAGAATTTCACATCAGTCACCCATCATTTATTGGTTGCAATGCCTGGACTAGCAGATCCCCTTTTTTCTGGAACTGTAATATATATAGCTGAACACAGTCAAAAAGGGGCAATGGGTTTAGTATTAAATAGGCTTGCTGAAATTGATTTGTTAAGTCTATTCTCTAGGATAGAAATTGATACAAATAAAAAAAATTCAAAACTACTCCCGGTTTTTCTTGGAGGCCCTATCCAGCAGGATAGAGGTTTTGTTTTGCATGAGCCCATAGGCTCTTGGAGTTCTAGTTTAAAAATTTCCGATCAACTTGCACTTACCTCTTCGCGAGATATTTTAGAAGCAACAGCTCAAGGCTCTGGACCTCAGAGATTACTTGTTTCACTGGGTTACTCGGGTTGGGGTCCAGGTCAGTTGGATTCTGAACTGTTATCAAATTCATGGCTAACTATACCCATCTTAAATAATGACTTAATTTTTGATGTTCCAGCTGAGGAAAAGTTAGCTGCAGCATTTAGGCTTTTGGGTTTCGATCCCTCAAATCTTTCTGGAGTTGCAGGACATGCATAAAAAAATTTCCAAGATTTTATCGTTTCATTTGGGTCTTTGAAAAATAGCATAAATACTTTAATCGCTTTTGACTTTGGTAAGAGAAGAATTGGTGTTGCTATTGGAAACACCCTTACATATTCAGCTAGGCCTCTTCAAATAATTGACGCCAGGGATAGAAAAAAGTGTTTTATCATAATCTCTAAGTTAATAGAGTCTTGGTCCCCAGACTATCTGGTAGTTGGGCTTCCTATTTATCCAGACGGCACTGCTCACCCGTTCTCTAAGTACTGTTCAAGGTTTGCAAAAAAATTAAGCAACAAATTTGGTTTACGCGTAGTTTTAGAGGATGAGAGGTGGACTTCTGCTTTAGCTGAAATTGATGGGCCTGATGATGCAATTGCTGCAGCTATTATTCTTGAGGGCGTTTTAAATGCTTCGTCATATTCAACTTAATTCATGTGGAAAACTAAACCATTTACTATCAATGGAAGGTCTTCCAAAATCTACCATACTTGACATTTTAAAACGAGCAAACGATTTTCTTACTTTTGATGATGGAATTTTAATTAAAAAGTCTAATAATCTGTTTGGTAAAAGTATTTTTAATATTTTTTTTGAAAATTCAACTAGAACTAGTACAACTTTTGAAATTGCTGCTAGACGTTTATCTGCAGATGTAATTAATTTTAATGTTGCTACATCAAGCACTTCTAAAGGTGAAACTTTACTTGATACTATTGATAATTTGGCTGCTATGCAAGCTGATATGTTTGTTATCAGACATTCAAAAAGTGGAGCTTCAGTTTTGATTGCAAAACATATTAATAAAGTTGCACCTCATATTCATATAATGAACGCAGGTGATGGAAGTCATGCTCACCCTACCCAGGCGCTTTTGGATATGTTTACTATTCAGCATTTTAAGGGAGATTTTTCCACTTTACGAGTTGCAATAATTGGAGACATAGCTCACTCAAGGGTTGCAAGGTCAAATATTCATGCTTTGACCACTTTGGGCTCACCTGACATAAGAGTAATTGGACCAAACACACTATTACCATCGAATTTATCGGATTTAGGTGTTCACAGTTTTAACGATATCAATTCTGGGTTGTCTGATGTAGATGTTGTCATTGTTTTAAGGCTCCAAAATGAGAGAATGACCTCAACTACCCTACCAAGCGAAAACGAATACTTTAAATTATTTGGGCTGACAGAGAAGAGATTGTTGAACGCTAAGCCCGACGCTATTATTTTGCATCCGGGTCCTATGAATCGTGGTGTAGAAATAGACTCTAATGTCTCTGATGGACCAAACTCGGTAATCCTTACGCAAGTGACTTTTGGAATTGCAATAAGAATGGCTGTAATGGATATTCTCAACAATAGTTAATATGAATTCCTTATCAAAACAAGTTATTTCGAGGAATAACTCTAAAATTCTTATCAAGGGAGGAACTCTAATAGAGCCCGGCGGAAAATCAAATAAACCAAAAGATATTTGGATTGCTGAGAAAAAAATAGTGGCTATTGGCAGTAAAAACTCTTTTAAAACTAGTTTTATTCCTGATATAGAAATTGATGCTACCAATAAAATTGTATGTTCGGGATTGGTGGATTGTTCAGTTGAATGGCCCGATCTTAAGCTTAAAGGGGATAACATATCTCTTTCCTCTGAACTTGAAGCAGCGGCTGCTGGAGGAATTACTCGAGCGGTATTTCACCCTGATACTCTCACCCCACTAGACGAACCAGTAGATGTTGAAATGTTGATTTATAAGGCAGAAAAATATAAAAAATCCCATGTTCATCCACTGGGTGCTTTGACCAAAAAATTATCTGGAAAAAAAATAACAGAAATGGCTATGCTGTCACAGGCAGGATGCATTGGGTTTACTCAGGCAAACTATCCGATCACTGATACTCAAGTTTTAATGAGGGCTTTGCAATATGCTGGGGGATTGAAATATCCTGTTTGGTTGAAACCTATAGACCCATGGTTAGGTTTGAGCGGCGTTGCCCATAATGGTTCGGTTGCAACTCGCCTGGGTTTGTCTGGAGTACCTGTTGAATCGGAGACTTTAAACATACTAACAGCTCTAGAATTGGCAAGAAGTATTGATGTAAAATTGCATTTTTGCAGGGTCTCTTCTGAAAGAGGAATACAGTTAATACGACAGGCAAAAAGTGAGGGCTTGAGAGTTACAGCTGATGTCGGAGTTCATCACCTACACTTTACCCATTTTGACATAGGTGATTTCGATTCAAATAGCAAGGTGATTCCTCCCTTCAGAACACAAAGAGATAAAGAAGCTCTTACAAATGGGCTTTTAGATGGTACGGTTGATTGCATTTGTTCAGACCATACACCGGTTGACAGAGCTTCAAAGAACTTACCCTTTGCAGACGCTTTACATGGACTAATGGGCTTAGAACTTTTATTACCACTTACCTTAAAATGGGCAGGCGAAAATAAAGTAACTCTTCACAGAGCCTTATCATACATCACCTCTAATTCGTCAAAACTTATTGGCATGAATGACGGAGACTTGGAGGTTGGAAATAGGGCAGATATTTGTGTATTTGATGAGTCTGAAAACTGGATTATTAACTCTTCAAATTTAAAGACTAATGCTAGAAATAACCCCCTTTATGGATATGAAATCAAGGGTAGAGTTCAACAAACAATTGTTGATGGGAAGTGTATTTATAATAAAGAAAAAGAAACAGGTTGATAGTCTTATTTAGGTTCATAATTTTATCGTTATGGGTTTGGATTGGTTTTTTTTGGCTTTTAATTTTTGGCAGTTTTTTTAATGAAGCTATTTTTAGAAAGACTTTAATGATATTTGCAAAAGTCTTTGTTACCATTTGTGGAATAAAAGTTTCATTGAGTGGTGAAAATTACCACCAAATTTTCAAAAATACTGTGGTTGTTTCTAACCATATTTCGTGGTTAGATATTTTTGTTATTCATTCAACCGGCATACCTGGAATTTTCATAGCAAAACATGAAATTAGAAAATGGCCCTTTCTCGGTAGATTAATTGCCAACGCCCGTACAATTTTTATTGACAGGGCAAATCGACGCTCATTATTAGAAGTTTTAAAAAAATCAAGAAACTTACTTTTAAAAGGTAATGTAATAGTATTTTTCCCTGAGGGAACAACTGGTGATGGAATGAAAATTCTACCATTTCGTACCAGCCTATTTTCATTGTTTATAGATAGCCCTGGATCAAAATTATTACCAATGGTCATTCAATATAAAAAAAATGGAGTAAAAGTAACTGAGCCCGCATACGTTGGAAAAATGACTTTAATGGATTCAATCATAAAAGTTCTTAGTTCAAAAAATATTGAAGCATACGTTGAAGTTTTAACCCCTATTTTTAAATTGGATAAAGGGAAGGCGACTAATAAATCAAAGCTTAAGAGAGAAATTGCTGATACTGTAAGATTAAATATGGAAAAAAAAATTCAAATGTAGTTTTTGAAGTCACTCGTCGATTTTATTTTGACTAAATAACTTGTTATCTTCGATCCTAGCAGCTGTTAAAACTCCACCCCATACACAACCAGTATCCAAACAAAGTAAATTAGGCCTAACAATTAGGCCTAGTCCTGACCAGTGACCAAACACAACTTTAAAATTTTTTGATTTTCTTTTGGGATGAGAAAACCAAGGTAACAATAATGCACTTGATTTTGCAGGAAAATCTTTTTCCTCAAAATCCATCTCAGCATCAAGGTTTATAAATCTCAATCTTGTTAAACCATTTACGATCACTCTATGTCTTTCCGCCCCAACAAGTTGATCATCCCATTTATTAGGAGTGTTACCCCAAAGTTCGTGCATAAAGTCCTTCCAATGATCCGATCTCAGCTTTGCTGAAACTTCATTTGCAAGCTGAATTACTTGAATTGGCTCCCAGTTGGGTAAAAGGCCAGCGTGAACAAGGATATTATTTTTCTCTATATGGGCAAGTGGTAAAAATCTAAGCCAGTTAATCATATCTTCACTATCATCTGAGTCGAAGAACTTTTTTATACTCTTGTTATTTTTTGGCAATTTAATTGTTCCTGACGCTATTGCAAGTAAAAAAAGATCATGATTTCCCAGCACGCACAAGGTTGTGTTTTTGATTGACTTTATGAGTCTTATGCAATTAGCTGATGATGGCCCACGATTAACTATATCTCCGCAAAACCATAATGTATCCTTAGGGGACAGATTTATTTTTTCAAGAAGAGCATTTAGTGTTTTATCACAACCATGAATGTCTCCAATTGCGTAAGTAGCCATAGAAATTTAATTTGTAGAATAAGATGAATATTACTAATACAATTTTTAAAGCATACGACATTCGTGGCATAGTTGGAAAAGAATTAAATGAGGATTTGATTTATTCTATTGGTATCGTTTTTGGAATGCATGCTTTTAACAAAAATATTAAAACATGTGTGATTGGAAGAGATGGAAGAGAATCAGGAGTTCTTTTCTCAAAGTTCCTATCTAAAGGACTAAGATCAGTAGGTGTAAATGTAATTGACCTAGGTATGGTTCCAACACCCCTAGTTTATTTTGCCACTCATCACTTAGAAACTGGTACTGGAATAGTTATTACTGGAAGCCATAACCCACCAGAGTATAACGGTTTAAAATTGATGTTGGGTGGTGAAACTTTATGGGGTGAAACAATACAAAAAATCAAACAAGATCTTCCAGATTCTGAATCAAGAAGAAAAAAACTACGAAATAAAACACTAGGATGGTATAAAAAATTAGACTTATCAGATATTTACGAAACTAAAATTATCCGATCGGTTAATATAGAGAGAAAACTAAAAATTGGGATTGACGCTGGGAATGGAGTTGCTGGACCATTAGCAAAAAAAATTTTTAAAAACCTAGGTTGTATTGTTTTTGATCTTTTTTGTGACATAGACGGATATTTTCCCAATCATCATCCTGATCCTGCAGATCCAAAAAATCTTCAAAATTTAATTGATGTTGTTGTAAAAAATGAACTAGATTTAGGTTTAGCTTTTGATGGAGATGGTGATAGGTTAGGAGTTGTTACAAATTCTGGCCAAATTATTTGGCCTGACAGACAACTTATGTTGCATGCAAAAGAAGTACTCTCTTTAAAACCGCATTCTAAAATTATTTTTGATGTCAAGTGCAGTCGCCATGTTTCAGAATGGATTTCTCTTTATGGAGGTCAACCAGTAATGTGGAAGACTGGACATTCACTGATTAAAGCCAAGTTAAAAGAGACAAACGCTCCTTTGGCAGGAGAAATGAGCGGTCATTTGTTTTTTAACGACAGGTGGCCTGGATTCGACGACGCCCTCTATGCGGGTGCTAGACTCTTAGAGATTTTGTCGCGAGATGATGACCCCAGTAAATTACTTGAGTCACTTCCACAGTCTGTTTCAACTCCTGAACTAAAGTTAGAACCAAAAAAAATTAATAATTTTAAGTTAGTTGAAATACTCAAATCTAACGGTGTTTTTCCATCATCACAAAAGTTTATTTACATTGACGGAATAAGGGTTGAGTATGAAGATGGATTTGGACTTGCACGCCCTTCCAACACCACTCCTGTTGTTGTACTCAGATTTGAGGCTAGGAACGAGCAGTCCCTAACTAAAATCCAAGATGAATTTAGAAACTCACTTCTGGCAATTGACCAATCTTTAAAATTACCATTTTGAGGTGCATTTATAAAACTTACTGTCAATATACTCACATCAATTACTGGATTTTTTTATCTGTTACTAACATTTTTTTTGTCACCTATAATTTTTTTTAAAATATTTTGGAAATTTCATAGAAATAAAAATCTTGTTTCCATTTTATTAAATAAATTTTTTGGTATTTTAGGAAAAGTTGAGGGAATTGAGAGTTATAAATTATCAAAACAAAGAGTATGGATACATGCTGTATCTGTTGGAGAAACTCATGCGGCAATTCCCTTAATCCGTGAATTAATTATTAGAAATTCTGAGAATAGAATTCTATTAACTAACACCACCTTATCTGGTTTTAATTTTTTTAAACAATTTTTAGTAAAACATAAAATTTATGGTGAAAAAGTTAGTCATTGCTTTTGTCCAATTGATTTTACTTGGGCAATAAAAGTTTTTTTAGATTTTACTAAACCTCATATTGTAATATTCATTGAGACTGAAATTTGGCCGAATTTAATTAATGAGTTATATAATAGAAAGATTAAAATCGTTTTAGCAAACGGTCGATTATCTGAAAACACCTTGGCAAAATATCAAAAATTCTCATTGTTAAGCAAGCCTATAATTAACAAATTTTCGCTCATCTTAGCTCAGGGAAAAAGTGATGCAAAAAGATTTATTCAAGCTGGTGTTAAAGTTAAAGTTGTAATTACCGGAAATACCAAGTTTGATTCCATCATTTCTCAAGAATTAGTCGAGCTCGGTATTGAATGGAAAAGGATGTTTCCTGAAAAGAGTGTTTGGTTAGCATCAAGCACACGAAGAAATGAGGAAAAACAAATTTTTGAAGTATGGGCTAAAAATAGGCCAAAACAATCATTACTTGTTGTCGTTCCCAGACACCCTGAGAGATTTGATTGGGTTTTCGCACAGGCCAGAAATATCGGATTCAAAGTTATGAGAAGAAGCGAGTTTTTGAATAAAAAATTAACACCAAAACTATTAATTGATATAGATGTTTTGATTGGAGACAGCATGGGAGAAATAGCGGCTTATGCTTCTTTAACTGATCTTGCTTTAATCGGTGGAAGTGTGATTGATTGTGGTGGTCAAAGCCCAATTGAGTTGTCATCACAACTCTGCCCTGTTTTTTTTGGTCCGTTCATGACTAATTTTTATGATATTTCCAATCAGTTAAATTTAACCGAAGCTGGTTATCAAGTTCATTCCTATGAGGAGTGGATTAATAGTGGACTACAGCTGATTACAGATCAAAAAAAATTCTTAGCTTCAAAAAAAGCCGCAGGTGAATTTGTATCAAAAAATAAGGGCGCGTCTAAATTATCTGTAAATATGATTCAAGAAATCCTTTGATCTACTCTGAAGAAGATTGTTTTATGAGTTTACTAACAACATCAATTTCTTCTTTTGTGAGCTCTCCTATTGAGGCCTTCAACTCTAACCTCGCTGCTAAAGCTGCATAACGTGCTTCGGACAAATCTCTTTGTGAAGAAAAAAGTTGTTTTTGAGCATTTAGAACATCTATATTAATCCTAACACCAACTTCATAACCAAGGCGATTGGATTCGAGTGCAATCTTGCTAGATTGCTCTGCAGCTTCAAGAGCTTCAACTTGAGCAAGTCCGGCAATGAAATTTCTGTATGATTTTCCTGCAGTCCTATCAGAGTTCAATACAGCTAAATCGTAAGTATGTTGAGCTTTATTAAAATTAGCAATTGCCTCTCGAATCTCAGATTTAAAAATTCCTCCCTCGTAAATAGGAATACTCATATTTAGACTTAAAGTCTCACTTCCATTGCCCAAGGTATTAGCTGGATTTTTGTCAACCCTATTTACTGTGGCTGTAGCTGTGACACTTGGCAAGTAATAATTTTGTGATTTCTTAAGTTCTATTCTTGCAGCTTCAAGCCTCGCAGCAGCAGCCTTAATTTCTAGATTTTTATCTCTTGCAATTTCCATCCATTCTTTGGGACTAGTTATTACCGGTTTCTCAACATTAATTGAAGTGACTATTCCATCAATAGATTCAGGAATTGAAACTAGAAGCATCTTCTCTAGATTAGTTCTTTTGATTGCCAAGTCATTACGATTTCTGATTTCAGTGGCTCTAATTAAGTCAAACCTTGCCTGCGCTTCTTGTTGGTCAGTAATTGTTGAAGTTCCAACTTCAAAATTTCTTTTTGCAAATTCAAGTTGCTCTGCAACTGCTGTTTTCTCAGCTTCGACCGTTTTTAAATCATCTTGTGCATTTAGAATATCAAAATAAGAAGAGGTAATTTTAAGGAAAAAATTTTGTTTTGCATTCAGAAAATTTGCTTCAGCTTCTCTAACTGAGAGTGCTGATTGCTTTTGAGCAGCACTTAACTGGTGATTAAATATAACTTGAGAAACAGATAGACTATAAGTTGTCGTATTTATGGAATCTCCAGCTGAAGGATAATTTTGACTGTTACTTAGACTACCTGATAAATTGGGAAGAAGTGGGGCTTTACCTTGTTCTAATTTTTCTCTACTGCCATTTAATGTTTCCTTGGCTGAAAGATATTCGGGATCATTTTTTAATGCAACATCAATAGCTTCAGATAAGCTGAAGGAATGGGATTTTATAGGAACAAATAAGAAAAAAATAAATAAGGTAAAAATATTTAGAGTAAGTAATTTTTTAACAATTTTCATAATATAAAATTTTAACTTTAAAATTGAAAGAATTCAGATGGACCAAATTGGTTTAAATGACCAACTTCGGTTTGAAATAAAACCGATTTTATAAATCCGGATATATTGTTTTTTTTAAGAATTACAACATCCATAGCTGGTCCATCTCCTATCATAGCTACTATTTTTCCATTTTTAGAAATAGAGTTTTTTAAAAAAAAGGGTATTGTCTTTATACCACCAGAGATAACTATTGCATCAAATTTTTTGTTTGACCATCTTGAATCAACCTTTAACCCATCACCATGAAGAATTTGTACATTTTTAATGTTTTGTGATTTAAAATTCTTTTCAGCTTGTATTACAAAACTTTGATTTATTTCAACAGTTATTACCGATTTATAAATTTGAGAAAGTAAAGCGGCCATATATCCATGACCACAACCGATTTCTAAAATTTCTCCAGCGGCCCTAGTTAAAGATGATTGTAGTATTCTTGCTTCAATCATTGGGTTAAACATTGATTCATTATCACCCAATGGTACTTGAAAATCACAAAACGCAAAGTTTTTATAAGCATCAGGCACAAAATTTTCTCTTGGTACGCTGTAAAGCGAATTTATCACATCAGAACTATTTACATTCCATGGACGAATGTGTTGTTCAATCATATTTTTACGAGCGCTGTCATAGTCCATAATGGTTTATATAAAAGTTTTCTTTTATTGTAATGGAACATTAGATATATTTTGAAAAGAGTATATGAGAGGAGTTTTTCCGTGTTATTTAAAATTCGAATATCTTGATGGCTGATTTGGCTGACAGTATCCCACCAGAAATAAAAGCGGTTCTACTTGGATTTGTTGAGGGAGCCACCGAATTTTTACCTGTATCGTCAACAGGTCATTTAGTCCTGTTTGGCGAGGCAATTAATTTTAGCGAACATTTAGCGCCTGCCTTTGATATTTCAATCCAAGTAGGTGCAATACTAGCAGTGATATGGCATTACAAAAAAGACATAAGAGAAATATTATTTGGTAATTCTAAATCTTTCCTTATAAAACTTTTTTTTGCGTTTCTCCCACTCGCTGTTTTAGGGTTTTTATTTGGGAAAACAATAATGCATTCATTATTTTCACCCTTGCCAGTCGCAGTTGCCTTTATTGTTGGTGGTTGTTTAATTTTATTAATCGAAAAAGATTACGAAAAAAAATCTGGTTCAAGCAAAATTAATATGCTTGAAGAAATAAGTAATTTCGATTCTTTTAAAATTGGTTTAGTTCAAGTGCTGTCACTTATTCCAGGTACAAGCAGATCTGGGGCTGTAATCATTGGAGGTATGTACTTTGGTTTGAGCAGACATATAGCAACAAAATTTTCTTTTTTTCTTGCTATACCTGTGATAGTTTCTGCTGGGATTTATAGTCTTTTTTTAAGTAGATCATTAATTTCAATAAATGAAATACCGATTTTTACTCTGGGATTTATGAGTTCTTTTTTAAGTGCATTATTTGTGATCAGATGGCTCATTAGTTTTGTACAAAAGAAGAGTTTGAAAATTTTTGCTTGGTACAGAATTATTGTGGGAATTTTAATTCTTTTGATTTGGTGAATAATTTTCTGCATTCGATGGCGTGACTTTTGTATAAGCCAAATTAAAAATCTTTCTTTTTGATTTAATGGCTTTTTTTTCGAATTTAGAAACAACCCTATCACTTGGTCTTTTAGAAAACTTTTTAGCTGAGTTTTTAAGATTTTTGCAGTAATCTAATTCTTGCAACATTTGCTCTGCATAATCTTGATTGTCAGTCATACAAAAAAAATAACCAGATATAGTTAGAATATGGGCTACAGAGTAGATAAAACTTTTTTTTATAATTCTTCTTTTATGATGTTTTTTTTTGGGCCATGGGTCTGGAAAAAATAAATTTACGTTTTCAAAAGAGTTTTTTTCAAACATATTTTCGCAAATTTCTTCCGCATCACCATGAATTAATTTTATATTTCTAATACCAAGGCTATCGATTTCCTTAAGCACTCTACCAATTCCAGATTTATAAACTTCAATTCCAATAAAGTTTTTATTAGGGTTTTTAATCGCAGAATCTATAAGAACATCACCCATTCCGAACCCAATTTCGAGTGTAACTGGTAATTTTTTAGTGAAGAAAGTTTTAGGATTAACTTTATGTTTTGCGATTTTTACAAGCCACTTATCTCCAAATTTTTCTATTGCCTTTAATTGACTTGGAGTAATGCGTCCTCTTCCTAACACAAAACTCTTGATTTTCAAACTAAATAAATTTTCCATGTTGTATAAAATTTTTCTTTAATGTTTAAATTTTTCTCAATAGTAGTCAATAAATTGATAAAATTTTGTATCAACCAATAAGTAAATAGAATAGAGGGAACATGAACAAAGCCGAATTAATAGACGTTATTGCTGGTTCCACCGGTCTTCCAAAGTCAAAGATTGACGATGTACTAGGTGCTACCATTTCCAGTATTATAAAAGCTGTTACCAAGGGTGATACAGTCCAACTTGTCGGTTTCGGAACATTTGGTTCCGGTAAGCGGGCAGCAAGAGCTGGTAGAAACCCAAGAACTGGTGAAGCAATCAAAATAGCAGCTTCGAGAACAGTAAAATTTACTGCAGGAAAAGCTTTTAAAGACTCAGTTAATAAAAGAAAGTAGTTTTATTCTTTCAATGGTGGGGGCAATTTTTCTTATTTTTCAGTAAGTCATTTTGCCTCAACCACCCCCAATCACAGTAATTCACTTGCATTATTCTTTGCATAAATAAAAAGTTTTTTAGTTTCCACCGAAAAAACCCCATTTTTTTGTCTTTTAAACAAGTTTGTATCTAAATTAAACAATCTTATTTTGTGTCGATTTATTCATTTTGTTGCAAAATAGTTGCACACATTCTGTTGTTAACGTATTATTGTTAATACTTTAGTATTAACTAATTGCATATGATAGGGATAATGGAAACATTAAGAATCTTAGTGGTTAGCCAAAAAGGTGGTGTCGGAAAGAGTACCTTATCTGCTAACCTTGCTGCTTGGTATAGTGAGGTAGCGAATAATTTTACTGTTCTTATGGATTTAGATCCGCACGGTTCATCCAGTTCGTGGATCAAGGATGGGAGAGATTGTGGCGTTCTTCAAGAACATTTTGTAGCTGAGTCATTCAGTGAGAGACGTTGGCTAATTGACTCAAGATATAAAATTAGAAAACACGTAGGTAAGTGTGAGACTTTAATTTGCGATCTCACTTGGACAGCTGCAATGGATCCGGAATTCATGCACGAATTCGACCTTGTAATAGTCCCATCTAGTGTTTCAAGTATAGAACTAAATGCCACAATGAAATTTCTGGATAGTATCAAGTGGGTTTTTGAAACAAGAGTGGGAATACCTCCGACACTCCTAATCTGTCCATCAAGAGTTTTGGATAGCCAACTTGATGAGGACCCCTTTTCCAAAGAGAAATTCTCCATGCCATTCATGCTTTTACCACCTGTACTGGATGATCCTCAAATTAAAACATTATTTAAAAAAAGTTTCATATTTGATATTGAAGGACCGTCTTCTTTGGCATTTAAAAAGTGTGCTGAATCAGTTAAGCAAGCAGGAGAAATTCATAGAACTGAAAATTCACAAATTAAACTGAAATTATCTGAAAGAAGAGTTTTGGATTCAAACAATACAAAACTAAGTAGGTACATGTCAAAAAAAACAGGATCACACACTCAGCCTCAGATTAAGAATCAAGATGTTAAAGATAAAAAACCTATAGTTAAAAAAAATGAAAAGAGTCGGGTATCAAACATAATGAAAATATTATCATCTGCTCTTGTTCATAAATAAATATTTTGCATTTTTAATGAAAAATTAAAATGCCTTCAACAACTTTACTCAACAACCCCGAACTACTTATTCCTGAAGATTTGCAACACTTTGAAAGTGTTAATCAGGCATTAAAATATGACGGTGGTAATGTTTTGATTTTTTCTAATGATGAAAATACTAATTCTTATATTTTTAATTATTTAAAAAATGCATTAGAAAGTGAGAACAATTTACTTTTATATCAACATGAAAAACTTGAAGCATTTTTAGCAGACTCGTTACTTGGCTCATTCGACACTGCATTTTCTAAATTAAATGAAAAAAAAGATTATAAGAAAATTTCACTTCAAAATATTCTCCTACTTGATGATATTTCCAAACTGGATGAACGAGAAGTAGATTTACTTCTAAATTTAAATAAACACAAAAAAACAAAGTTAAACCCTATTGTTATTTTCTTTAATAATTCGCTAGAAACTAATTTTGACAAGAGTAAACTTCTAAATCTTTTCAATAACTCAATAAAATGGGAGCCAAATAGAATAAGAAAAAGAATTGAAGAACAAAATTCTAATTTAGACCCTAAATTTGAAAATAAAATAATATATAAGAAAAACTTTCTGCATTCGACTTGGTTTTTTTTGGGGGTACTTCTCATTTGTTTGATTACTGGATTCATATTGATAAGACCAGCCAATTTTTATGAAATAAAAAAATATACTTATCAAAGTTTAAATTACATCCAACTTGATCAGACCCCTTACATTGGTAATTTGATAAAGAAAATGTATAAAAAGGATTCCTTAACTCAAAAGAAAGAAAAAAATATCTTAGAAGTTGAAATTCTTAATTTATCAAATCTCACGC
>MDTB01077136.1_pt1 | contig 46979 bp, 34 predicted proteins | sample 811161 | NCBI WGS metagenome assembly MDTB01 (sample SAMN05326650, study PRJNA326480) | marine metagenome | isolation source: seawater | place: Mediterranean Sea | collected 2009 | reverse complement strand
TCAGACTGATCAGAGGATAAGAATCTGCAGTATCCAGAACACCATCATTATCGTCGTCATCGTCTGCGTAATCCAGAGTTCCATCTGAGTCAGTATCCGAATCAATTTTAGCGTTTATTGTTACCGCCTTTGGGCTATTCGATCCATTGTGAATTAGTGATTCAACAGTTGAAAAAGCCCCTTTACTATAGTAGCTGCTATCCACTGAAAGCGATCCACAAACCTGCTGGCCGTCTAGGATCACCTGATTCTCTGCACTCCAGGAAATTGCGTCGTTTGCAGCGGCGAATATTCCCAGTTCAATGGGGAAGTGGCCAGAGTTTTCCGCACATAACTCGGCAGATGCGATCGTGCCGGAGACAACATCACCGAAATCTAAAGAATTACTCGATAAAGCTAGAGTTGGAACACGATTTGTGGTCGCGCCTGGAATTGCCATCGGCTGAAATACATCAAAATCGTTGATAACGCTATAGGGTCCGTCTCTCACATAATTCTGGATACCGGCTCTCACCAGCGTAGAGCCACTGTCGGTTCTCCAAGTAAAAACGATCCCCGAGTCATCGCTTATGAATGACGGTGTACCAAAGTACCCCAGCTCACTGGAGGTGACATCACTATCCCCGATGTATCTAGGTGAACCACCCTCGTATACATCATAAAGATAAACACCTGAATCAAATCCAGATTCTGTATCCGCTGCATAGTTTATGATGTCGAAAACTATGTAGCGGTCTGTGGTGTTACTAAAAGCTGGATAGCCAACATCAAGGGTGGGTGACTGACTGGGGAATGGATACGAAAAGTTACCAGATTGCACATCCATGAATCCAATTGTCCAGAATGATGAAGTATTCGATGAATCACAAACTGAGCTGGTGACACCACAGGAAAGATAATCAAAGACAACATACCGTTGTGTCGGGTCATAACGAATACTATCAACGTAAGCGGCCGTCTGTCCGGCAGAGCCAGCCCTCGATGTTGAAGGCCCCCGAACAATATGTGTTGATAAGTTCATCGATTCTAGATCTAAGACATATATGGTAGGAGATTCCACTGCTGTAAATACCAAAGTTGAAAAATTATTGGATAACGCCAAATTTGATATTGTGTAATCACCGATCATCACCTCTTCAGTTGATGCAGTAGCAGATGAATAGGAATACAATTTTCCATCACTTTTGCCCTCATAAATGTACCGAAAATTTCCGTCTTCTGTGAAGATCAGCGACGGCCGCTTAAAGCTAGCATACTGACCAGGGAGCGGCCCAAAATCCGTCTGTGAGTCATAGGAGGTGGCACGATTTGAAAAATATTGCACATACACCTCGTATTCATTACTGCCTGCACCTGTGGGACCATAATTACTGGGTGTGTATCTTGGATACAAGTACACAGCAGCTGTTGAGGTAGGACTTATAATCCCCGAGGTACTTATGGTGGTATAAGTATCCTCTGGCAACCCAATACTTTTCATAGCTAAGGTGGTAGCAATAACCTCACTTGATGAGTCTCCATATTCTGATTGTGCTGTGGCTACCATTGCCGTAGCGGCTTGGTCGAAAGAGGAATTAGGTGATAAAGATCTCATTGTCTTAAATGCAATATTGGCAGCCTTTGTCCGACCTACGCTTGTGCCCAATCCCTCTGCCGTCAGACCCTCAGCCAGCAGATATAAACCCCGGTTAAAGATTCCGCTGTTACTATGAACACCCTTTGCACCATTAAATTGTGACATATGAGCTGGTTGAGGAGGATCTGCATTCTGATCTTGTGGGTTCGACATACTCCTTAAAAACTTATCCTGCTGAATATATATATCCTCACCGATCAGCCAATCCTCAGCATCTGTCATCGCGCCAAAAAAGTCTGCAAATGACTCATTTAAAGCTCCGGACTGATACCGATATACTAGCCGAGAGGTGCTATCAATAACCCCATGTGTTATCTCATGAGCCATCACATCTAAACCCAGAGCCCAATTATTGTTAGTCACTCCGTTACCCGCGCCAAAGATAAATAGATTATTACCGAGCGCTAATGCATTATCCTTCAATCCATTATTATTGGCAGCAAGATTTACCCCGATAGTGATATCTTGCTCACCTCGGCTGGGCGCATCAAAAGAGTGATTGTTTTTAAAGTAATCGACTAGCGTCTTAGCGTTATTTATTGCGCTTACTCCCGCAGGATCCCAGCCATAGTCTGGCGAACTGGAGGAAATATAATAGACGTCACTTGTGTAATTTTCTTCGTATCCGGTCTTATCCTCGGCAGAATAGACATGAGTACTCCCATTTAATGGAAACCGAGAGTCCCTTAAATCATAAGCACCGGAGCGACTTTCAGCCTGAAATGAGACACTATTCCCCTCGAGGTCGATCCCGCTAGCAGATACCTGTGCATGTTGCACGAGTGGTATAACCTTTGGAATGCGTCTGCTTTGAACATCCACATAAACTTCAAATCGCTTATACTTTCCCAATCCAACCTCGATCTTGTAGGCTAAAAAATCTCTTCCGTTGTCCAAGGTAATCCCTAATTCTGAGGATTGAAATTCAAGTTGGTCCACCTCCCTTTCGAAATACTCTGCTACCACGCTCTTTAGCGTCTTTTCGGACAGTCTTTCATTTGTATAACTACCGACATCCGGAGTATAAAATTCTCCCTGAATTGAATACAGTTTTTCCTTATTTGTTGTGAATATAAGTTCATGATCCCATGCAGGCAAACCGCTGAAGAATTTTTTAATCACAATTCGACAAACTTCCTGAATACAATCTGCATTAGAGCTTAAACCTGCATCATTAGCCGCTACTCCGAATAAATCTCTATGATCCTCGACAATCTCAGAAAGACGGTCACCGATGTCTTTTGTTGTCTGATGGGCGAGATTGGTGATTTCAAAGTCAGGAAATATTGCGGTAACGCGATTTGATTTACTAGAAATTATCTTTGATGGTCGGCCTTTTCCATATAAGGTTTCCAACTTAAATAACTGATTACGCTGTTCATTTGACAGTGCATGGCCACTTAATTTTGTCTCCTGAGGTCTTGCTAGTGCTGCAATTTGTTCCAAATCATTTTGTACTCGCTCAGTCAAATTATCTGACGACAATCTACGTAAGCCCTTTGGGATCACTCGTCTTGACTTCGACTGATCTGACTCTAGTTTTATGGAACTATGCCCATTCATAAGTGCTTCGATAGTCTGTTTTAGCACCGCAGGTTCGGGCATTTTATCGGATGTGGCTACCTTTGTCGCAACCTGTAATTCATGCATCTCACCAATCAGTATTATTAACGTAGCGATGAACGAGAAAAGCAAAAAGGGTACAAGCCGTTTTGGAGACAAAACAGGATTCCTTGTGAAGAATATATCGGATTGATCTTTTATCGGTGCACGCAAAAAGTCAACAAAATCGAGACAATATAAATGAGTTTAGTCTGAACCTTCCGGTCTCAAGCAAAGCGTTTGTCGATTCAAAAAAGTGGTGGGCCGTGCAGGGTTCGAACCTGCGACCAATTGGTTAAAAGCCAACTGCTCTACCAGCTGAGCTAACGGCCCACACCTTTAACTGGTTGATTTTAATACGTTTATTAGACCTAATTTTTTTAATCAAGTAAAAAAGTTGTCCTATGTTTTACGATTTGTCCTATACTTTCGGCTTAAATGGTAGCACAACGTCAGTGGCAGAAGAAGCGAAAAACCTGTCCGATGCGAAACTGTAAATCACTGATATGATTAAAATTAATTTTTAGTTTGAACAACATTTTATTGGACAGAAATAAATCATAACCTACTGATTTATATACACTTTATTGTAATATAACAACTGGTTAAAAGCCAACTGCTCTACCAGCTGAGCTAACGGCCCAAATAAATTTCGTTATCATACTTGGAGAAGAAATTTTATCAAGGCATTTTCCGATAGTAAGTGGAGTTCATCAAACCTAGATTTTAAATTGCATCATCAACTACCCTTACTACGAGACAATTGCTCCATTCGCTCAAAATAAAGTGAAAAGCACATTTTATTCTCAATCTAACCGCTATTTCGTGATCTAAAAATTCAATTCGAGATACTTTTTTGCCTTATCAGCAGCTGGAGCCTTGCTATTCACAACAGACTCCAAAAAATCTCTTGCGCGGGCTCGCTCACCGAGCTGGAAATATATCTTACCCAATTTAAACTTGGCATCATTCTCCTTCGGGTGCCCTGCATAGTCATCAACGATTCGCGTAAATTCGAGTCTAGCCTGCTCATCTTCACCCTGTAACAAAAATATTTCACCCAACCAATAGCTGGCATTGGCTACAAAAGGACTAGTAGGGTACTTCACAATATGATTTCTGAATGCCACTGTAGCTCCCACTATGTCGCGTTCCCTCAGAAGCAAGGCAGATGCTAAATCATAATCTTGTTTTACCTGCCGATCTTGATCTGCCTCTAAAGATGGAATGGTAGGAATAGACCCATTAGTTGAAATTTTATTACTGGACGACGTAACCCCATCGGCTACCACCAAATCATCATTTGCGGCTTCACTTGATGTTGAAACCGCTAATCTACGATCCAAATCAAGATAATCATCTAACTGCTGCTGCTTAACTTGCTGCAAACGAAACTCTAGCGTTTCGACACTACCGCGTAGGAGACGCACCTCTTCTCTGAGCGATTGTAGAGCCACAAACATATCATTTCCCTCAGACTCAGTCTCAAAATCTACGGGGACCTGATCTTTGGGATCTATACTTCCAACCGCTGAAGTGAGCTCAGAGACTGGAGCTCCGATTTGGGATGTCGCAACGCTTGGGAATAAACTTAAAACAAAAATACATCCTAAGACGCCCCGACCCAAGACCTGCAAATAACTTCCTGCTAGCAGGGGAGCATACCTATTCAATTTTTCCTACCTATATATCCAACAAATAATCGAAGTCTTTACTTAAGCTCTACCCGACGATTCATTCCCCACGATTCATCATTACTACCGTACGCAGCGGCTCTCTCCTCGCCATAGCTCACAACCTCTATGAGCCCGGCCGACACCCCTTCCAGCATCAGAAATTCTTTGACTGAGTCAGCCCTTCTCTCTCCTAAGGCCATGTTATACTCTCTCGTACCTCGCTCGTCAGCGTGCCCTTCTAATCTTATGCTCCTTGGGGACTCTTTGAGCGATCTCGCATGTTCCATTAGTGCTGCTCTAGATTCATCCTTTAAAACTGCCTTATCAAAATCGAAGTAAAATACTGTATCTGCTAAACTCTTTGACTCCATTACTTCCTCTTGCACTGGTGCCTCAACAACTGCAGTCGTAACCTCGCTTTCTTGAATAGTGGTGGTATCAGCACCCTCCTCTTCAACAGGAGTAGAGCTACAAGCAGTAAATAACAATGCCATCAGTAGGAAGGCTAGAGAGTTTGCGGTAAACGTTTTATTCATCATGTGCTCCATACTTTAAAATTTAAATTAATATTTCTAACAATACTTTGTAACATAATAACAGATAATCTCCCCTAGCGTACAAAAGGAGACCAAGCAGGTTCACGTACATCCCCAGAGCGAGCTGGTAAAATATATTTGACACCCGCGTCAAGTGAAACTGCCGCTAGCATTCCCCTCTCTTCTTGCTTCATGGCGTACATCAGCATCGCCCCATTTGGCGCTACGCTTGGTGATTCGTCAAGCGTAGTGGTAGTCAACTCTCTAATCCGCCGCGTCTGCAAATCGAATGCAGCTATGTGGAATGCTCCTGATTTGCGATGTACCATTGCCAACGTCCTGCCATCTGGAGCCAAGCTTCCTCGAGCATTGTAATTACCCTCAAATGTTAGGCGCTCAATGGCCGTCGTTGCAATATTTAATTTATATATTTGCGGCTCGCCTCCTCTATCCGAAGTAAACAGTAAATTTTTACCATCAGGCATCCATGCCGGTTCTGTGTCTATTGAAAAATGGTGAGTAAGCCTAGTTAACCTCTTGCTCTCCAAAGCCATTAAATAAATCTCCGGGTTTCCGTCTTTGGAGAGCACTAAAGCTAATTCATTTCCATCTGGAGACCAAGCAGGAGCTCCATTTAAGCCACCAAAGTTAGTGATTTGCTCTCGCACTGCTGTAGCTAGATTCTGCGTGTATATTGCTGGTCTGCCAGTCTCAAATGAGACGTAAGCAAGCTTTTTAGCATCAGGCGACCAGGACGGAGACATAATTGGTTCGTTTGACCTGAGCATTAATTTCTCTCTCGCCCCGTCTACATCCGCCACATGCAGACGGTAAGTCATGCCATCAGCTTCACGAACCGCAGTGACATAGGCAACGCGAGTAGAAAAGATTCCTCGAATTCCAGTTATGGCATGATAGACCTTATCACTGATTAAGTGCCCAAGATCCCTCAACTGTGAATCGCTACCAGATACTTTATGTCTAAATATTACTTCCTCTGAGGCAACACTCAGAAGACTAAACTCAATATCTATCTTACCGGAACCCTCGCTGGATATTTTTCCGACGACTAAATAATCGCTCCCGAGCAAACGCCAATCGCGAAAATAAACATCTTTTACCATCGACGGAAAACTGAGCATATCTTCGCGTGGCGTTGTCATAAAAAAACCACTACGCTTCAGATTATTCTCTATGAGTCGTCCAATATCAAAAGGCCCGGTGCTGGTGGTAGTTATGATCGGAGAAATTGCTATTTTGGTTGGTGAATCATTACCTTTAGTCACCTTTATCACGAGCTCACCCCAAGCTGACCCGCAAAAGAAGATTATGATAAAAATTATCCTACGCCACATTAAACCGCATAAACCCATTTTTATAACCTCAAATCTTCCGGGCTGAATAACACAGTAACTTGTCGAAATCTTAACTCAAATAATCGACCGTCCATACCCTGAAGCTCAACAAATTGGTCCACTTTTTTGATAGCCTGCTCTACTGATCGGTCGAAGGCGGCATCGCCACTCGAGCTTTCTATTACAACCCCAACAATCCGTCCAGTGGGTACGAGAACGATGCGGACTTTGACTGTCATTCCCAACCGAGCACTCGGAGGCCTACTCCAATTATCTGACAGACGTTGTCGAATAATCTGATAATAACTTTTTGTAGCCTCCTCATCTTCCCGCGATTCAAGCTCTTGTGCCTCGCGGTCCAACATAGATTCCCAGTCAGCTATTTTTTTCCTTTGAGCCTCCACAGCATCTCGTTCTTTTTTTCGCAATTCAGCAAGTTTTTTACTTTTCAGCTCACTCTCTGCCGCCACTTTTTTAGCCCTAATTTCTGCATTTTTACGCTCTTTAGCATCGCGTTTTTGCCGTTCTCCATCTTGACGCTTTTGCTCAGATTTAATTTGGTCAGATTGTTGTTTCTTCGGAGGCTTGGTAAATGATTTTGGCGAAAGTGCTACCAGTTCAGCTTTAATATATTTGGGCTTATAGTATATTTTTTTTGACGGAACTTGCCAATTAAAAAGAAACAAGTACATTACAAGCAAATGAATCAGCCCACTCACCATAACGCCAACTAGATAGTACATTTTGTCCTCATATCAACCGCTATGGGGTTGCGTAACAAGACCCACACTAGCTGCACCTGCTTCTTGTAGTTCACTCATCAAATCAACCACAAACGAGTAATCTACTTTTCCGTCCGCCCATACCAAGACAGGCGTGCTGGGTGACTGACGTAAAATTTTACTGACACGAATCTTTATATTTTCTAGCGTATCAGCGACATTAGAACCTCTTTCGTCAATCCAATAACTCCCATCTGCCTTAATCGACACAATAAGTGTCTCATTATCAGATAAGTTCAGCGGCGAAGAGTTGGTAGTCGGCAACTCTACTTCGACGCCTTGAATCAGTAACGGGGCAGTAATCATGAACACTACAAGTAGCACTAACATCACGTCTATGTATGGGACGACATTGATCTCAGCGACTAGTTTGTTTTTTGTTTTTTTAATCTTCACAGATAGATCTTTATTTGCATGATCCTAGCGAGCATGAACTTGCCGGTACAAAATACTAGAAAATTCATCAGCGAAAGTTTCATAGTTACTGTTGATTCGCTCCGCTAAAGCAGCGTATCGGTTGTATGCAATCACCGCTGGAATTGCAGCAAATAGTCCCATCGCAGTAGCGATCAAAGCCTCCGAAATCCCCGGAGCCACCGTGGCAAGTGTAGCCTGCTGCACCATCGCAAGCCCGCGAAACGAGTTCATAATTCCCCACACGGTCCCAAAAAGACCGATATACGGACTAACCGACGCTACACTGGCCAAAAAAGGCAGATGGGTACTTAAATTATCCTCTTCTTTGGACAGAGCTATGCGCATCGCTCGATCCGTACTTTCCATGATGGTGTCTGCATCAGAACCCTCAATACGAACAAGACGACTGAACTCACTGAAGCCAGCACGAAATATATTTTCAATCCCACTGGTTTTCCCGGCACGAAAATTTTCTGAAATTTCGCCATACAAGGTTGTAAGGTCGATACCGGACCAAAATCTCTCCTCAAACACTCTGAAATTCCGGGAGGCGGCACTCAAATACAGCCACCTCTGAACAATCATAATCCATGAAATTAACGATGAAAGGAAGAGAATACCCATAACGCACTGCACTAAAACACTCGCATTAATTATCAAAGAAAGTATCGATAAATTTTGCTCTGTCACTTGCGGTACCACGCTACTTGTTGATTTGTGATTTTAATCCCTCGAACATTTTTTGGGGAAATTTTAATAAATTTTTTGTGTGCACATCAATACAAGCAAGCTTGACACTTGCCCTCGCAATGAGTGTTTCATCTCGGGTAATGTCCTGATTCATTTCAAGAGCGACGAAAGATACTTTTTTGATAGACCCTGACACGGAAAGCTGATCGTCTAAGTAGGCAGGCTGTATATACCGTAACGACACATCTCTTACGACAAGTTGAGAACGTCCAAAAAGTGCAGGCTTGTTAAAGCCAAGAGCCCTGAAGTACTCAGTACGCGCCCTCTCCATAAACTTTAAATAATTAGCATAATATACAATCCCACCAACATCGGTATCCTCAACGTAAACCCTCACACAATGCGCGAAACTACCCATCATTTATATTAAGCTTTTGCTGTCCATCATGGTGCCCCGATTTGGGTTGAGGTAATCCAAAATGCTCATATGACTGTCGCGTCGCAATCCTTCCCCGAGAGGTTCTCATCAAATAACCTTGCTGTATGAGGTAAGGTTCTATAACATCTTCTACGGTTCCGCGCTCTTCACTCAAAGCCGCTGAAATACTATCTACGCCAACTGGACCGCCGTCAAATTTTTCAATCAGCATCAAAAGCAATCTACGATCAAGATGGTCGAACCCCTGTCTATCGACACTAAGCATGTTTAAAGCAGCATCTGAGATCTTCTCATCAACAAATCCGTTTCCCTTTACCTCTGCGTAATCGCGCACCCTCCTTAAAAGTCGATTGGCAATCCTTGGAGTGCCTCTTGCCCGCTGCGCTACCTGTCGCGCTCCGCTACTGTTTACTTTTACACCAAGAATCGCCGCTGCACGGGTTACTATCGAAGCGAGGTCCTCTACAGAATAAAACTCTAACCGCTGAACAATCCCAAAACGATCACGAAGTGGGGAGGTTAATAAGCCCGCTCGAGTGGTGGCGCCTACTAATGTGAAAGGTGGTAGATCAATTTTCATTGAGCGCGCTGCAGGCCCCTCACCGATAATAAAATCTAAGTTATAATCCTCCATTGCCGGATAGAGAATTTCTTCGACAACTGAACTCAACCTATGAATTTCGTCAATGAACAGAACGTCGCCTGGCTCAAGATTAGTCATTAATGCAGCTATGTCTCCAGGCTTTTCAAGCACAGGCCCAGATGTTGTCTTTAAATTCACACCCATCTCATTCGCAACAATATGTGCAAGAGTTGTTTTTCCTAACCCCGGCGGGCCAAAAACTAGACAATGATCTAGCGGCTCAGAGCGACGCCGAGCCGCCTCAATGAATATTTCGAGTTGCTCTTTGACTACCGCCTGGCCAACATAATCTGCGAGAGAAAGAGGTCGTAGCGCCCTGTCATACTTTTCCTCATTTCCATCGGCAAAAGCTGATATGAGTCGATCTGTTTCGATCATAACTTACCTAAACTTGTCGTATTCCGAATGGTATCATCTGAGACCAGACTCCACCTAAGAATCTATATTAATAATACATCTAAATGATTCAATGCGTGGTATCTCATACTGAGGTTGCCGTTATTGACCGCTTGAGGGCGACTTTTATTAAGTCCTCGGTGGTGGTAAAACCGCGATCTGCGATGCCACTTACCATTTTGCTCGCCTCTAGCGGTCGAAAACCTAAGGCAATCAGCGCAACCTCCGCCTCCCTTAATATACTTGAGTTCCTGATACTTTCAGAAGCAGATTCCTCAAGAACTTCATTTTTTATTAATGATGCCTGCTTATCCCTCATTTCGATTATAAGGCGTTCAGCTGTTTTTTTTCCGACACCCGGCAGAGCAACAAGGCTTGTCAAATCATTCTTTTGAACGCATTGGAAAAACTCTGCCACCGTCATTCCAGATAAAATAGCTAATCCTAGCTTTGGACCTACGCCATTTACTTTGATTAAGTGACGAAACAATTTTCGCTCGTCATGAGTCGTAAAGCCAAAGAGTAACTGTGCATCTTCGCGAACAACAAAATGGGTGAGAAGTTTTATTTTAGATCCAATCTCTGGAGTATCAAAAAGGCTCGTCAATGAGACCATCACCTCATAGCCAACGCCATTAACATCAACCAAAAGACTATCAGACTGCTTTTCTACGATAATGCCAATTAGCTGTGCAATCATGTTTTATTTTTCTCAGAGCCATTCAAAGAATAATTCCACAAACATCTAAAAAAATTCGTTTTCATTTCCACCAATCTAATGAGTTTAATTGTTTCGACCACGCGCATAGCTATTGTTTAGGGATCCTTTCAAGGTTAAGTTAGTAGCCATACTATGAGCATGGCATATTGCAGTTGCAAGTGCATCAGCTGCATCCTCAGGCGGCGGCGACGAGAGTTTTAAAAGAGTTGCAACCATTAACTGCACTTGCCTTTTATCCGCGGAGCCTGAACCTACTACCGATAGCTTTATGCTTTTTGCCGAATATTCACCAATATCAATACCAAACTTTACTCCAGCTAATAAGGCGACTCCTCGGGCTTGGCCAAGCTTGAGAGCTGCGCGAGGATCACGTGCAAAAAACACCTCCTCCACACTCATATGCTCAGGTTGATACTCGTCCATAACCTCACTTAAATCATCAAAAATAATTTTCAACCGATTAAAGAAAATCTTCTCTTTCAAGTGGATAATGCCACTGGCAACGTAAGTCAATTTCGTTTTATCCACATCGATGATTCCGAAACCAGTGCGGCGTGAACCTGGATCAATTCCAATCACTCTTGTCATAAAATTTCAGCCATCTCATAGACCGGTTTAAAGCTTTGGTTAACCATTTCCATTTCTCGTAAACTTTGCCGAACCATCAAAGAAAAGTTTTTCCAGCTTTATAATTCTCTTTCAGCCGACTTTAAAGCTATTCACTGTCAACCACTTGACTCCGGCATAAATTTACCATTGCTGTATATTAATAGTCTCTGATCATAAAGCCGCTCAACTAATTTTTTAAAGAAAGCCTGCATATCAGATTTAGTTAGAGATTCAACCTCGACTGCTATCCGTTGCTGAATATCGAACTGAAAGTTTTCATTTTCCAAATCTGTCCAATAACGACGGCTTCTTTCTCCTAAATTTTTATCTTTCTGAGTTAGGCGATTAATGAGCCCACGTTTTTGCTCTAAGAATTCTTCCCGCGAAAGTTCGGACCACTGAGACAAATATGCCCTTAAGAATTCTAACGAGGCCTCCTCCAAACCACTTACACCCATCACCGGCGACTGTATTAAAAAAATATTACCGGTCAGGTCACGAAATCTTCTAGTACTTGTGTGGACAACATATCCAAGTTGGCGCTGGGTTCTGAGCTCAGAGAAATATGGTGAGCGTATGAGCTGTGCGGCTAGCGCACCCATCGCTCGAGTTTTATATTCATCATCAGGATGTTGTACGTACATTAATATTGCAGCATCATCATGGTCTACATTAATATCCAATATCTCATTTTCGGTAATTGTTTTTAACTCAGAGCGACGTATTTCAACCTTTGCTAAATTAAGGTTTTCACTCAAGGTGCTACGCAGAATAAAAACATCTTCTTCTGAAACGTTGCCATGCATTGCTGCCAAAACAGAAACGCGTCTGAATCGCTCTTTACGCCAAACCTCGAGATCATTCAATTCAACATGCTTGATCTCCGCCGCTAGCGCACTAGGGGACCAGCTTGCTGAAAGCAATTCGTCTTGAAGCGCTCTGAGGGTCTGCATATATGGGCGATCTTTCGATAAATTAACCAGGCCAGTTGTTAAACTTTCTCTAATGGTCAAAAATCGTTCTGCCTCCAGAGGTCCGTCTGTAACAGATTTAAGCACTTTCCCCAACAAACTAGCTAATTTATCGTTATATCCTGTGGCCGTAATAACAAGACCTTTGTCGGATTCGGAGAGGCTGTAACCCAAACCCGCAAGAAAAGCCGGATATGTTTCAGTGATTAGCGAATCATTTACCAGTTCCGAAAGTAACCGAGCCCTAACGTTATCTTCAATAGTATGAAGACCACCGTCGAAAAATAAATTAAGAATGACGCTAGCTCTGGGAGCCCCAAATTCCGTATCTGTATCAAGCCAAATTTGAACATATTCATCCTCTACACTCTTGGATATTGCAAGATCATCACCTCGCAATAACGTGGTATTTTCGGGGATAAAAGTGTTAGGCGTCGGCAGATGCATTTTAGCTTTGCTCGCAGAGCCTTGGGAAATAGGTCCAAGAACGAGTGAATAAGGGACATCAAAATATTCCTCCTTCAGGGACACTGGAACATCGGGATCTACATGCTCGACTAGCACATTTTCTCTAGTTAAATACCCCAAATACTCCTTTATCAATGAGAAATCAAAATTTTCCATCAAATACGGAGACACCAAAAGATCTTCTGGAGGGTACTTATCAATCATTGGGGCAATCGAGGATACGAAATCAATGGGAGCGCCTTTTTCCTGGAAACGAAATTTTAGCGATGCTAATTTTGACTGCTCCTCATAGCGCCATAGTTTTGGGCCTTCAATTTTCAAAATATCTATATACTGAAACAACATGTCGGATATTTCCGAGACATGAGATCTACCCTCGCGTGTGAGTTTTATATTTACAGACATCACACTACTATTTCGGTCAAAGTCAAAAGTTCCAGCGCCTAAACTCTCAATCCAACCATTTTTGGTCAGCGATTGGTGGAGACTTCCCTCACCTTCATGTCCAATGAGATTCGAAATATAAGCCACAGGCTTTTCCCGAAAATAGGGCCTTGGATTCGGTATTGGAAAGTTGTAGCTCACAGTATATATGTCCTTCAATGGTCTTGACGACAGAACTGCTGGCACCTGCTTGTCTGTGAGAGGAGCGACTGATACATAACTATTACCAATATGTCGATTTTGGATTTCACCAAATATTCTACTCACCATTAGCTCCATCTCATCCAAAGAGTTATTCGACAGAATCACCAGTGCCATTTGATCCGAAGAATAGTTATTTTTCAAAAACAGCTTCAAATCAGCTTCGATATCACCTGAGAGCGTATCTAGTGAACCAATTGAGAAACGTCGAGCAGGATGCTCAGGATTTAATGCCTCCTTTGCTGCCATGTAACCTCGACGGGAGTCATCCTTGTACTGCATTTTATATTCTGAATGAACCGCTTTTTTTTCCCGCTCGACGTATTCAGGGGACAGCAAGGGTGCGATGAAGAATTGCGCAAATCGATCTAAAGACTCTTCAAAAGCACTTGGCTGAATCTCGTAGAAGTAATTTGTGTGATCAGTTGCTGTGTATGCGTTCGAGTATCCTCCATTTCCAGTTATAAATTTTTGAAAAGAGTCAACAGCTGGATATTTTTCAGTACCAATAAAAAGCATGTGCTCTAAAAAATGCGCAAGCCCCGGCCGAGATTTTGGATTATGGTAGCTACCACGATATACAGTCAAGGCAGCAGCGGATTTATCACTCAGAAGATCTGACGCGATCAGGATCCGCATTTTATTGGTTAACTCGAGATACCGATACATGCGGTTATCGTTAGGGCTCTGTTTAATTAAAATATTCTTTGAGTGTTGGCTACAACAGATCAAAAGTATACACAAAAACGATAAAGAGACTTTCTGAAAAATACGAGTGTTAGCACCGAAGAAGTCTTTTTTCCAAAAAATAAACGGTTTATGCATATCCAAGGCCTCATACCCAAAACGAAAGCAAACTTAAATTCTCAAAGACCTAAATATTCTTAGGAAAAGCAACTACACATGTTAAAGTGCTGCTAAGAGAAATCTTTATAACTAACAGAACCAAGAGAAATTTTTAAAAAAATCGTAATAAATAAACATTCAAAGCTTAATACTTAATGCTAATTATTGCTATTTTGAACCCAAAAATCTGAGGGAATTCTGGCATTTGTATAAACATTTTGAACATCATCAAGCTCCTCTAAATCATCAACCAGAGTAATTAGTTTTCCAGCTACCACTCGGTCTAATTGAATTTGCTGATCAGCCACCATGGTAACCTCGGAGTCTTTGTGAATGAATCCTAGGTCTGAGAGCCGATCTCTGACGATAAGGAACTTTTCGAAATCTGTCTCTAGATCTACCATACCCTCTTCGTTTAATCTGACATCATTCGCGCCAGCCTCCAATGCTGCATCAAAAATCGCCTCTTCATCAATATCTTTAGGGTAACTAATAATCCCAACACGCCTGAAAAGATGCGCTACCGAGCCATCAGTGCCTAAATTGCCGCCTCTCTTACTAAATACATGGCGAACCTCACCAACAGTTCGGTTACGATTATCTGTCATGCATTTCACTAGGATTGCAACACCATTAGGAGCATAGCCCTCATACGTAAGCTCGTCATAATTATCACCCTCCCCAACTCCGGCTCCTCGAAAAATAGCTTTATCGACTGTGTCTCTCCTCATATTTGCCCCGAGCGCCTTCTCAACTGCCGCACGAAGACGAGGATTATCCTCAAGGTTAGGACCACCGGTTTTAGTAGCCACTACTAACTCACGTATCAGCTTTGTAAATATTTTACCTCGCTTAGCATCCTGCGCAGCCTTACGATGTTTTATGTTGGCCCACTTGCTGTGCCCAGCCATAATAATCTCCGAATCGCTACTAATATACGACCTAGCCACCCACGTTGCGAAGTCTAACACCCAACTCCTTGAGCTGCTCTGACTCGACGCTGCTAGGCGCATCGGTCAGCAGGCATGAAGCTGATTGAGTCTTTGGGAAGGCAATCACATCTCGAATACTCTCAGCCCCCAACATCAACATCAACATCCTATCTAAACCAAGCGCTATCCCACCATGTGGAGGTGCTCCAAACTTTAAAGCATCTAATAAAAATCCAAATTTTTCCCTCTGTTCTTTGGGGGATATTCCCAATACCCCAAAAACCGCTGATTGCATTAAAGGATCATGGATCCTGATCGAGCCGCCGCCCAACTCAAAACCATTTAAAACAATATCATATGCCCTTGACAACGCGTCCTGCGGCGCATCAATGATTTGCTCAACGGAGCACACCGGCGCAGTGAACGGATGATGCAGTGCATTAAATCCACCCTCCTCTAATTTTTCAAACATTGGGAAATCGACGACCCAAACGGGCGCCCAGCTGTGAGAATATAAATTGTACTCTCTGCCAATTCGATTTCGGAGTGCCCCCAATGCCTCTGAAACCACAGAAGATTTATCAGCTCCAAAAAAAACTATATCACCGTCTTCTACCGACAGTCGTTCCATTATATCGAGGGTGACTTTTTCACCTAAAAACTTGATGATGGGAGACTGAAACCCATCCATCCCCTGCTTAACCGAATTCACCTTGATCCATGCCAAGCCTTTTGCTCCATAAATTCCCACAAATTCAGTATATTCATCTATTTTTTTTCGCGACATATCGCACCCGCCCGAAACTTTCATCGCAGCAATTCTACAATCTGGATCATTTGCAGGCGCTGAAAAAACCCTAAACTCAATATCAACTAAAAGATCCTTTATCTCCACCAACTCCAACGGAATTCTCAAATCTGGCTTATCCGAACCAAAACGCTCAATCGCTTCAGCATAGGAAATTTTTGGGAATACACCCAAATCAACTCCCATATGGTCAGAAAATATCTCCTTAATCATTTCCTCAGAAAATGAGATAACGTCGAACTCATTAACAAAAGATGCCTCTACATCAATTTGCGTAAATTCAGGCTGCCGGTCGGCTCTAAGATCCTCATCTCGGAAACATTTAGCAATCTGATAATATCGATCACATCCAGCCACCATCAGCATTTGTTTAAAAAGCTGAGGAGATTGTGGCATCGCAAAAAACTGGCCCGGATAAGTTCTCGAAGGTATGAGGTAGTCCCTGGCACCTTCAGGGGTTGCTCTTGTCATGATAGGTGTTTCTATATCAAGAAACTCATGCTTACCTAGATAGCTTCGGATGCTCTGGGTAACCTTTGACCTTAAAAAAAGGGCCTTCTGCATTTCGGGGCGCCTTAGGTCCATATATCTATACTTTAAACGAATCTCTTCACTAACGGTGACGTATTCATCTAACTGAAAGGGCGGAGTTTCAGCATGATTTAATATTTCCAAACACATTCCATAAATTTCTATTTCACCAGTGGACATAAGGGGATTAACCGTACCTGCGGTTCGGGCGCGAACCTTCCCAGTGACCTGAAGTACATATTCTGAGCGGACTCGGTCGGCATCAGCAAAGTGCTCTCCGGAATCACCATCGAAAACCACCTGCACTATCCCCTTCCTATCTCGTAGGTCAATAAAGATGACGCCACCGTGATCGCGTCTCCGATCGACCCATCCGCATATCGTTACGTTTTCGTCGAGATTGTCAAGCGAGATAGCCCCGCAGTAAATTGATCGATGCATAGCTAACTATCCCCTAAATCAGCAAGGTTTATTCGGAAGCATCTTTAGGAGTTGAACTCTTAGAAGCCTCTTTTGATGCACTTCCATTAGAAGTGCCTTTTTCCGCGACTTTAGCTTCTTTCTTATCTTCATCTCCACTAATATTGCGCCTTCCTTTGGTCTTAAAATCTGTTTCATACCAACCGTTGCCACTAAGCCGAAAAGCTACGGCAGAAATTTTTTTCTTGAAAGTAGGAGCCCCGCAAGCCGGACATTTTGATAGCACGGGATCGCTAATTTTTTGCAGTATTTCTCTCTCAAATCCGCAGGAAGAACATCGATATTCATAGATAGGCATAAGTAACTCTTGGGTTAACTTCTCCACAAACAAGGCGATGATATACAAGAATCAGTATACAATACGAACCTGTGTCTGAGAATGGCCGATCAAAGATATTCAAAGGAATTTTAAACATGGACCTTGTATGCAAAGAAGGCCCCTCGGTTTTCAGCCTTTTTTTGATTAAAAATATCTTTGGAGGAAAAGTGGTAACGCTTTACCGGACCACACATGCAATTTAAACTAAAATAATCTAATACAAAATGAGTAAATGGGATGCGTGCCAGCAAATACTTGCTTACCACACAAAGAGAAGCTCCTGCTGACGCCGAGATCATAAGCCACAAGTTAATGCTTCGCGGAGGATTGATTAAACAACATTCCTCCGGCCTCTATTCTTGGCTTCCACTTGGCCTTAGGGTATTTAGAAAAATTGAATCGATCATCCGTGCCGAAATGAACAAAGCCGGCGCAATTGAACTAAGCATGCCATTGGTTCAACCGGCAGAGCTTTGGCAGGAATCGCAACGCTGGAGCAAATTTGGTCCTGAACTCCTTAGATTGACAGATAGGCACCAGAGAAATTTTTGTTTGGGCCCTACTCATGAAGAGATTATCACTGATATCGCTAGGAATGAGATTCGAAGTTATCGACAACTTCCAATAAATCTATACCAGATACAAACAAAATTCCGAGATGAAATAAGACCACGTTTTGGCGTTATGCGAACCAGAGAATTTTGTATGAAAGACGCCTACTCTTTCCACTTGGACCAAAACTCACTTCAGCAGACTTACGAAATAATGTTCGACACTTATGAGAAGATTCTATCGAGAATTGGACTAAAGTTTCGGTCAGTTATTGCAGATACGGGAAGTATCGGTGGAAGTCACTCTCATGAATTTCATGTGATAGCGGATTCTGGTGAAGATGCAATTGCCTTTTCTGATGAGAGTGGATATTCAGCAAATATTGAAAAGGCTGAAGCGATTGCTCCAAAAGCCGAAATAATCAAAAACCCTCCTCTATTAGCCGAAATAAACACTCCTGGAGTCAAAACAATAGAGCAACTTTGCGAGTTTTTAGATGCATGCAAAACCAGTGTGGTAAAAACCCTTCTCTTACGTTCAGAAAAAGAAAACGGTGACAAAAAGCTGTCTGCAATAGTACTGCGGGGGGATCACCAACTGAATTTGTTAAAAGCTGAAAAGGTTCTTCAATCTCATGGTGACCTTGCATTAGCCACCAAGGCCCAAATTGAGGAATTTATTGGATGCTCAGCGGGATCTTTAGGTCCAGTCGATCTCAACATAGATCTATTTGTTGATCACAGTGCCGCGGCACTTGGATCTTTCGTATGTGGCGCTAACAAAGAGGACCTTCATCTTACTGGAGTATGTTGGGACAGAGACTGTCCCCCTTTCAAAGTTGCAGATTTGAGAAACGTAATCAATGGTGATCCAAGTCCTGATGGTGTCGGGAAACTAAAGATCGCAAGAGGTATCGAGGTAGGCCATATTTTTCAATTGGGCAAAAAGTACAGTTCCTTGATGAGAGCAACGGTGTCTAACGAAGCTGGTCAAGAGACACCAATGTACATGGGCTGCTATGGAATTGGAGTCGGAAGGTTAGCCGCAGCATCCATAGAGCAGAATCACGATAACAACGGAATAATATGGCCAGAGTCAATCGCCCCTTTTCAGATTGCGATAATACCCATAAATCTTCATAAATCTGCAACTGTCAAAGAGTGTAGCGAAAATATGTACAAAGAATTAATGTTAGCCGGCTACGATGTATTATTCATGGACTTAGAAAAAATGCGTTTGGGAAATATGCTTTCCGATGTCGAATTAATCGGTATACCTCACAGACTAGTAATTGGTGAGAGAGGATTAAATAATGGTCAAGTTGAATATCGTCATCGAAGCCGGGACGACAATGAACCGTTGGCCATCGGAACCGTGTTGAGCTTCATAAAACAACAAGTAAATAGGCATAGTCCACCTTTACACCTCTGAAAAAGGCATACGCAAAATTTGTGGCTTCGATAGTCCGAACTGGCGAAGAAAAGCCACCGGAGGTGAAGAGTCTTTAGTAGCAAAAAAGCGTCTACTGGCACTCTGGCAAAGGTAGTCACCGCGGAGTGTTTGGACCCGCTCTGCAATCCCAGAGGCACTGTCAATCAAATCTGCTCCATTAAAGATCTCTCTCAAGCTAGTTGCGATTAACGGAAAGTGCGTGCATCCAAGGACAATTGCGTCGTATCTTAAACCAGCTTTGCATCCGACCACCAAACGAACAAGATTAATTTGTTCACCTTTGTGCAATGAATCCTCGGCTACCCTTACCAAATCTACGCTTCCAAAACGATGAAGGGACACCCCAGTAGCATAGCGCTCTACCAAATTATCTATGTAGGATCCCTCTACCGTGGAGGGAGTGGCTAACAGTAGTATTTTCCCTCTAGGATAACGCTCACATGCTGGCTTAATCGCTGGCACGACACCGACTATGGGAATATCGTATGTCCGTCTGAGGACAGGCAGTGTAAAGGTACTTGCTGTATTACATGCAACAACTATCATCGCGTGATCAAGCTGATTTTGTGAGGCCGAAACCAGACGTTTTACACGAGAAACGATCTCTTCCGCATCACGGTTTCCATAAGGGTATCCCGCATAATCGGCAGCATATGTATATGATAAATCGGGTATTTTGGTCAAAATTGACTTTAAAATGGTGAACCCCCCACTCCCAGAATCTATTATCAACAATGGTCTAGCCATGATTTGGTCCGTTTTGCCGAGATTCAAGTTTTAGATAGGAACCAATTATTCGCATTGGAGCTTATTCAAATTTTGTTCAACTGCGTCCAAAAATCCGAATAAATCAACCATAGTTTCACTATCTGGATCCGATGTCTTGCCACTTAAATCTCCAGTTATGACACCCTTCTCTACCGTCATTATGAGAGCGTCTTTAAGGTTTTTTGAGTAGCGAACAAGAGAGTTATTGGATTCTTTTAAACCTAAGTTCTCCAAGCTATTTGCCACAGCATATAGAAGAGCTGAGGAGTTAAATACCGCCTCTTTGCCACCCGATTGAACATATTTCTCATATAAATCATGTGCAGTACCATGAGGGGCCTCGTAGAGCATGGTCCCGTCCTTGCTTTCAATAATAGAGCTCGCGGTCGCAAGACTTCCCCCTAAGGCAGCGGCTATATCCGAAAATATGTCACCATCTAAATTTTGCGCTGGATATAGAGCATTTCTTGGTGGATCAGTAATCATCTTTCTCAATTGACTTGAAGGCCGCATTATCATGTAGGAGGGAGGAGGTGTGTCCCTGCGGGCCAACTCATGCCTAACCTCAGATATGACAGAGCTAAAGACCTCATCATACTGCATATACTCCCGCTTTAACCCAAAATACACCTCTTTGTCATTATTTGACGCCTCACGGAAAACCTGACTCACCCAATCCTTAATAGCAAGTCGGTCATTTGACATGAAAAGTATTGGGTCACCCTTTTTTACTTTCCGAGCATGCTTTTCTTTCCCATCTACAATGACTTTGATGATCCCATCCTCTGCGATTGGCGCGTTGAAACTTCCATACTGATCTCCCCCTCCAGCGCTCATACGAGATATCGAGACATGGGCTCTCCTCTCAGGAATACCGAATCTTTTGAGATGCCGCACCAATTTATATAGTTTACGCCCAGTAGTATTGTCAGGGACGCCCCAAAGAGCCCTTTCAGGAGGATTTGCGATTAATCGAGCCGCCTGAGCATCAATGAGCTCATACCGATACTTTAATTCCCTCTTCTCCAGTTGCTGACGGTAATGTGACTCATAAACTTCTTCAATAGCCGAGCGCATCACACCATCATAGCCAGGTATTACGGTATCTTTTAAACCAAGATAGAGATCTCTACCTTCTTCCAAGCCTCGCGCGAAAAATTTATGAGCCCATGCCTTTACTTGCTCTACATCATTGGTCGCTAGTAACCAGGGGTCGCCTTTCCCTATGAATCTCCTATGCAATTCCTGAGGATCCCCGCTTTCACCAACAAATATGAGCTTCGCAACGCCCGTCGCATTAGATAATTCATTATAGCTATGCTTGATTCCCCCATTTTCCATCGTATCGACTTCAATATCACGACCAATCCAATCGGGTTTCCGTACTCGCAAATTTCTAAACTGGATATCCTCTCTGATAATATTTCCCCCAATACCCTTACGGATCGCACCATTTGGCGACTTAATTGCGAGCCTGTCTAACTCCTTCTCTATGACTGAGGGATGTTTCTTGAGAAGCGTCTGAAGTTGAACCCGATTTACTGTCATTCCAGCGTTTTTTACCCCAACCCCATGATGCTTTAAAGCCTCAACAGCATCACGCACGGCCTTACCATTTGTAAGAAAACGATTTTCGGCAGTTAAATCAATCTCGATGAGTTCAATTGTAAGCGGTTTCTTTACAAACTGTTCCAAGATGCGCTCAAAGGCAACCTGTGCCATCTCGTCTCCGTGCAAGACAACTAAAGGGTATTTAACGAAAATCTTACTCATATATGCATATTCCTTAAATAAAATTAAAAAGTCCTATTACTAAGAAAAACCCGAGAGGCGAATCAAATATCTACAGAGCGAACAGTTTACCGATTGAGGTAAACAGTAACCAGATACAATAGTGGAAAAAACTAGGAAAAGTTTAGTCTAAGATGTACTTGTGTAATCAATAACCTCATCAGATGGTATAGTGGTGCAAGACAAATATTTAACATGCGATCAATGTAAAGTAGTAAAAAAAACCAATCGGTTGGCTATAATTGAATGATCTCCATCTTCGATAATAAATTTGTAAGCAACACAGTGAGAGTATATACCTATGTTATGTGATTGTAATGGCTAGACCTATAAAAGCACTCATCGATGTAGAGGCTTTAAGGCGAAACTTTGCCCTCTCATTACAAAAAACGGGGGGTAACTGTATGCCTATGGTCAAGGCTAATGGTTATGGTCACGGCACGGAGATAGTTTGTCGTGCGCTTGGAAATGCTGATGCTTTTGGTGTCGCATCCATCGAGGAGGCGATGGCAATTCGATCCTTCGGAATAATGGTGCCTATCCTCCTACTGGAAGGTACGTTTAGTGCTGACGAAATATTAATTGCCGAGAAATATAATTTTTGGTTATTAATTGAAAATCATCGCCAAAAACACGACTTAATCAAAGCTCCGATTAAAAAGGCATTAAATATATGGCTAGGTATTGATACAGGATTACATCGCCTTGGCTTCGACCCTCGTGAGATCTCATCAGTCTACAGAGATCTTATGTCGAGCAAAAAAATGAAGCGCACTTCTGTCTTAGCTTCACATTTTGCCTCGGCAGACCAACCCGACAATGCGACGATAGCACTTCAGCTGGAGATATTCGATGATGCATATGCCAAGATAGAGATACCTCCGGATCATCATGTAGGACAAAGTATTGCAAATTCCGCAGCTATTTTGAGTTTGCCAACATCATACCGAAACTGGCAAAGGCCTGGTTACATGCTTTACGGGAACAGCCCATTCTCCCATGAAAATTTGCATGAAGGATTGCAGCCGGTAATGCATTTTGTTTCTGCGGTTACCTCAATACGTACTATTAATCCTGGAGAATCTGTCGGTTATTCGGCAACTTGGACAGCAAAGCGCAAATCGATAATTGCTACGGTTTCCGCGGGTTATGGTGATGGATACCCAAGGCATGCACCTAATAATACTCCGGTATTGATCGGTGGAAAACGTCAGCCCTTAGTGGGCCGAGTTTCTATGGATATGATCACTGTTGACGTAACTGATGACCCAGAAATTCAGATCGGCGATATGGTTACATTATGGGGGCCGGACTTACCCGTCAATGAGATAGCACGCATTTGCAGTACAAATGGCTACGAATTGCTGAGCGGAATCACCGCAAGGGTGCCAAGAATCGCCATCAACCAATAGCATAGGACAGCACATCTCTCGGTGCCATCCAATCAACTACTACCCTTCCATCTAATTAACCCAGGGACATCGATATCATACAAATCTAGTAATCTTTTTACAGTATGATCTATTATATCTTGAATTGAACTGGGTTGATTATAAAACGCTGGAACAGGCGGACATATTGAGGCACCTAGGCGGCTAGCACGCAGTAAAAGCTCGCAATGACCTGAATGCAATGGGGTCTCACGGGGCACGAGAATAAGTTTTCTGCGTTCCTTAAGCACCACGTCGGCTGCTCGGATTAAAAGTGTGTCAGAAAAAGAATTCACCACCCCTGAAAGGGTTTTCATTGAGCACGGTGCGATAATCATACCGCTCGTCTTAAATGAACCACTGGCAATACTCGCACCGATATTCTTATTACTATGAACCATATCAGCAAGTGACTCGACATCGTCAACGGACCAGCCGGTCTCAATGGAAATATTCATCCTAGCACTAGGACTCATAACCAAATGAGTCTCAATGTCACTTTTTTCTGCCAATAGTTGCAGAAGGCGGATACCGTAGATCACCCCACTTGATCCAGACATCCCTACGATTAATCTCATAAGAACCCCGTGCTAACCACTTTTTTTAGTTATACTTAATTTAAAAATACCATCATGAAACTCAAACCATTGCCAAAACAACCTTTCCTCTCGCTCTACGTTGAGAAATACACTCGAATGCCTCAGAAAATTCGTCTAGCGGATAAACCTCTGTAACCAATGGAGAAAATTTTTTCTGATCTACCATTTCGACAAGCTCTTTGAAATTTTTTTGCGAAGCAACTGGATCCCTGCCTGCCCAAGAGCCCCAAAAAACTCCTACCAACGAGGCGCCTTTCAAAAGCGCCAAGTTGAGAGGCATCCGTGGTATGGGTCCGGACGCAAATCCTATAACAAGGAACCTCCCATCCCACGCAACTGCGCGAAACGCCTCCTCAGCCAACTCTCCACCCACGGGGTCATAAATTATGTCAGCCCCCTTGCCTTTGGTCATCTTTTTAACAGTTTCCTTCAGATTTTCACAGGAGTAATTAACCCTAAGATCTGCTCCTGCCTCAACCGCAAAATCAAGTTTTGCCTCTGTACTTGCCGCAGCAATAATCTTAGCGCCCATTGCCTTTGCAATCTGGATACAAGCGATGCCAACACCTCCTGCAGCGCCAAGAACAAGTACCGATTCTCCCAGCTTTAATTCAGCTCTCTGTTTTAGTGCATAGTATGATGTGCCATATGTGATTGCGAAGCCGGCGGCCTGTTCGAAAGACAGGCTACCCTTTAAAAACGTGGAATACTCAGACGTGACAACCTGTTCGGCAAAACCACCAGTCTGCATCGTTGCAAAAACCTCATCTCCAATTACTCGAGTGGTAACACCCCTACCAATTTTAGAAACGACGCCAGAAACTTCTCCCCCAGGGACAAAAGGAGGGGTTGGTTTAAACTGGTATTTCCCCTCGATAGTCAAAATATCGGGGAAATTTACACCAGCGGCCTTGACATCGATCAAAACCTCACCGTCGCCGGGCTCTAATTTTTCTTGGTCTTTTAAAACAAGATTCTTGGTGGGACCAAATTCATTGCAAGTAAGAGCTCTCATCTTGAAAATCCTTCAATTATTCCGAAAAAGCGTCGTCTCGAAGTGTTCATACTAATCTGTCCGCGTATTATTTCTTTGAGCCATCTCCAAAAATTTATCTGCCTGCTGATATCCCCCAACAAACAATTCCTCCCCTTTAGGATCATTAATTGCTTCCATTCTTGCCCTGACGTTCTCTGGATCTTGTGCATCATCAGGCAGAAAAACTCCATTGGTCTCATAGATGTGAGTACAGGCAAAGCCACCACCACCAGCACACAAAATTGTTCTATTAGGAGCTTCATCATCACACAATGTTAGTAATCCTGCTGTGACAGCTTTAGGAGTCATAAGCTCTGAATTCTCCTCACTCATCAAACCCTCTAACATACGAGTACCAGCCGCGGGTGCGAGGCAATTCACTTTAATATTATACTTTTCACCCTCCATGACTAGTGTATTCATTAACCCTACCACTGCCATCTTCGCAGCACCATAATTCGCTTGACCGAAATTACCATAGAGTCCACTTGACGAGGTGGTCATTACAATTCGGCCGAATCCTTTTTCTTTCATATCATTCCAAACCGCTTTAGTGCAATAAACGGAACCCATTAAATGCACATCTACTACATGACGGAAATCATTCATGGTCATCTTTGAAAAAGTCTTATCTCTGAGAATACCGGCATTGTTAACAAGAATGTCAACGCCACCCCATTCTGTGATAACTTGAGCAACCATTTCTTTTACTTCATCTATTTTGGAAACATCCGCCCCGTTAGCCATTGCCTCACCACCAGCTGCTATTATCTCTTCAACCACCTCTCTTGCTGCATCGCTCTCTCCTGTACCATCAACCGCTCCACCAAGGTCATTCACCAAGACCTTGGCTCCTCGGGACGCTAACCCTAGTGCGTGAGATCTACCCAAGCCGTTGCCGGCACCTGTGATTATGGCAACTCGCCCATCATACCTAATACTCATTTTACAAGTCCTCAACTGTGGTTTGAAAAAGTTAATCTAAGTCAATTCAGATCGTAAGATTCTGATTTTTCTAATCTCCAAACATCGAGATAAAACGACCTCCATGGAGCGTTTGACCTCCAAAAAATGTTAGGGTAGCGCGAGCTTTTTTTGTGAAAAACCCAGTATCATGCTCAACCAACATTTTGAGTCCGCTATGCCTGTGAATCGCTGCATTTGTGCTCAACTCGGTGACCTCGCACAAATTTGCTTTGACAGTGCTTAAAAGTCTCAACACATTCCCCCAATTCGACCCATTTTTGATCAACCAGATCTCGTTTATTACCGCGCACTTGGAATTGTAACCGAACCAGTCCTCATTCTGCAGATAAAAGTCTCTTTAAATGCTATCATTGCGCACACGTTAATTTAACGTAATCTTAAACGGACTTAACTTTTATCTCTCATTTTCCGTAGTGATTTTTATTTCACGGCAAAAAATCAACGACTAAACAGTTTGCATCATGATTTAAATGTCAAAGAGTGTAGAAATATGAACGACGTCTTTCGCCAATTTTTAGAAATACTGAACCTCGAAAAAATCGATGAATGTCTTTATCGCGGATCTACTCTAAAAACACATCACCCTCGGGTTTTTGGTGGGCAAGTGTTCGCTCAGGCGATGCGCGCCGCACAAGACACGGTCAACAAGAATAGGTTTATCCATTCACAACATGCATATTTTTTGAGACCTGGCGATACCGCGATTCCTATAATCTATACAGTAGATGAAATACGAGATGGAACGTCATTTACAACCAGAAGGGTTATCGCTTCCCAACGTGGGAAAGCTATATTTAATACCTCGATGTCATTCCAGATTCGTGAAAAGGGTCTGCAACATCAACACAAGATGCCAGACTGCGCCGGGCCAGATGAACTAGAGGACGACCAAGTAAGCTGGCTACGAGCATCAAAAGCTGTCGCGGGAGATAAGAAAAATACCTTTAAACCAAGACCAATTGAGTTACGCTCTGTCGAACCCTTGGATTACCTAAATCCAAAAAAACGGGTTCCAAGTCAACATATTTGGTTGAGGGCGCGCGGTAAGGTAGATGAAGCTGTTGATCAAAATCATGGAATCCATGAGGCTATACTATCTTATGCGTCGGATTTCAATCTAATGAGCACTGCCCTGTTGCCGCATGAAAAAAGTGTATTCGATCGAAATCTACAGCCCGCATCCTTAGACCATGCTATTTGGTTTCACGATGAATTCCGAGTTGATAATTGGCTTCTGTACTCCCTAGATAGCCCTTATGCGGGGAACTCACGTGGCTTTAACCGAGGCACCTTCTTCACCGAACACGGAAAATTGGTCGCTAGTACTGTCCAAGAGGGTCTGATGCGTATCCACCCTAATGGATAAAAATGGCTAGATTAAGTTACTCTGTAATTTTCTCATCAATCCAATTGTATGGACTCCAACGTGTGCCTTAACCCCTTGGGTATTGGGGAAGACTTTCCGCTCAATCGATCAACAAAAACTTGTGTGAATGTGCCCTCAGCGCATGGCGCGTCTTTTCCTGATTTATAAATCACCACACCATATCTCACCGAGCTACTGCCAATGTTATCTACCCTCAATCCAACCTCAAGTTTATCAGGAAAAGATATGGGATTCATGTATTCGCAACTTGACGCAACCACAAAGCCCACGACTGCCGAATTGTGAATATCCAGTCCTCCACGATCTATCAAAAAGTGATTTACTATCGTATCAAAGTAGCTGTAATAGACCACATTATTCACATGTCCATAGGTGTCGTTATCCATCCACCTAGTGGCAATCGGTAAGAAATATTTATAATTTGAACGTGGGTTAATTTGGATTTTTCTCATATGGTGGTATCTTTTTAAAATGCTTGTCGATAGATTTTAAGGGCGTCTTCCTCAGATACTGGGCGCGGGTTATTAATCAGTAGGCGTGTTTGAGTCATAGCCTCTTCGGCTAATTTCGGAAGATCGCATTCAGGTATATTCATTTCTTGCAGAGTTGTCGGGAGTCCCAATGCATCGGCAAGTTCAATAAAGTAGTCCGCCAAAACTAATGCAGATTCCTCAGTACCGGCGTAAGGTTTCTCAGATCCAAGAATGACTGGTACAAGTTGATCATATAACTTAGCTGCTTGAAGAGAATTAAAACGGAGCACATGTGGAAGAACCAATGAGTTTGTGAGTCCATGCGGAATATGATAGTTACCCCCCAAAGGATATGCTAAAGCATGCACAGCTGCTACGGGGGCATTAGCAAATGCCTCACCAGCATACATCGCTCCAACTAGCATGGCCTCCCTAGCCTCAGCATTATTACCGTGCTTTATGACTGTTCTTATATTGGTACTCAGTAATCTTAATGCTTCCAGTGCCAACATATCAGAGATCGGATTTTTGAGTCGTACCGAAGTGTAGGACTCTATTGCATGCACCATCGCATCGATGCCAGTAGCGGCTGTAATGTGAGGCGGAAGCCCAAGTGTCAATCGAGCATCCAGTATCACAGCATCTGCCAACAGTGTTCTACTGACTATCCCAGCTTTTGTGGTCTTACCTGTTGTTATAACAGATACCATAGTAGCCTCAGAACCAGTGCCCGCAGTGGTTGGAATCTGGATCAAGGGCAACCTTACCCCGGTAACTCTATCCACTCCATACATCGATACCATGTTTTGATCGCTCGCCATCAAAACCGAGAGTACTTTCGCCACATCCATTGAACTTCCGCCACCGAAACCAATGACACCGTCACATCCATTTTGCTTCGCAACAGAAAGCGCTTCAGTTAGTATCGATTCTGGAGGATCAGCAACCACACCAGAAAAAATTGTTGGTTTTATATTTTTTGAAGAAAGAGACAAAACTGCGGTATCTAGCAATCCAAAATCTAAAATACCCTCATCCGTCACTATTATGGGATTTTTGACCCGCAACGCGTCGGTAACATCAGCCAGCTGTGCAATGCTCCCGAGTCCAACGCGAACATCAGGGACCCTTGAAAATAAAAAACTTCTTGCCATGTTATAATTCCGAAAAGATGTCAAATTGCGTAGTGGAAAAGGTAACACAATGGTCACGTCTAAAAAACAATCTTTCTCCACTCTCTCTTGCCTCAAACGAATTTTTTTAAATACCATATTACAGCACCCGTTGATTTGATCTCCGAACACACTCAATTCATGAAATCTCCGAGTAGCCAAAGGTCCATAATTAATGCCAATGCGTACACGGAGCATAAGGAGTGTATTATGAGATTATTTGTCAAATTAATTTTTACGTATGCCATTATTGGTGTTTCCCTGAATGCTGAGGCGTCATGCGACTTTCAAATTGCAGTGGGAGATAATCTTCAGTTTAGTCAGGACAAGTTAGTTGCGAGTAAAGCCTGCGGGACAGTAACTATTAGGCTGAAACATGAGGGGAAGTTGTCCAAGAACATGATGGGCCACAATTGGGTTCTGACCCGTTCTAAAGACGTTTCGGCCGTGGCAACCGACGGAATGAGCGCGGGCTTGAATAACCAGTACGTGAAGGTAGGCGACAGTCGAGTTATTGCATTTTCAAAAATGATTGGGGGGGGAGAAGAAACTAGCGTCTCATTCGACATAGGATCTTTGTCAACCAGCGAAGAATATATCTTTTTCTGCTCCTTTCCAGGGCATTTTTATGCAATGCGCGGAATTTTTGAAGTAGTCTAATTAGAAGTGTTGGATTGGAGACTCTCCGGTTGTAGTGAGAATCGACACTACAAAAATAATCCCGGCCGAAAGGCCACTGCGACTTCCATAAAAGGCACCTCATTTGGCGTTTAAGCAATCAGTTGTTCCCGCCTTCCCTTGCTTTTAAAACTCGCCGATAAACTCATTCCGGACTCGAGGAACGACTCGGTCTAACTCCCATGGAAGCTAGCCGCTGGAACGTTGCAGGTGAGGTTAACGCAAATCAGCCAATTCCTCTCGCGATCAGTTAAATTTACTATCGTTTTAGAAATCGATGATGAGAGTAAAGGTATTACTTGCCTGTTCTCAGAATCATGAATATTTTGGCCCACACGTTTGGCATCGCAATTCTGTGGTCTGTAGCATTTATTGGGTCAGTTTCATGTCTTGTGTTTATGGGAGCTCAGCTTATTTAGACTTGGAAATCTGCTAAGTATCTTAGGAACCTTAAAGAGCAGGCAGAATTCTGTGTGGCAACTCTTAACGCCATAATATTCTTAATTGCGATTGATAAACTGAAGGCTGGCGAGGCGTCGATATAAAGCACTCTGCTGGAGCAGGTCTTCATGGCACCCGATCGCGAGGATTTGCCCTTTTTCAATAAGAATTATCTTGTCTGAATGCTTAACCGTTGCTAACCGATGGGCAATGATTATGGTAGTCCTACCCGACATCAGTGTAGCAAGCGCAAGCTGGACTCCTTGTTCACTATCAGAATCCAGAGCTGAGGTGGCCTCATCGAGCAAGAGGATGTTAGGATTTTTTAACAAAACCCGTGCAATTGCAATTCTCTGACATTGCCCCCCAGAAAGACGAGTTCCTCTCTCTCCAACAGCACTATCGTAATTATCGCGAAGCTGCATTATAAAGTCATGCGCCTGGGCCGCCTTTGCGGCTTGCATTATGTCAGCTTCACTCGCAGCAGGACTACCATAAGAAATGTTATGTCTTATCGACCCGCTGAATAGCACTGGTTGCTGCTGAACGAGGCCGATATGGCTACGAAGATCTGTAAGGTCATAGTTCACTATGTCATTGCCATCCACCAAAATTCGTCCTGATTGTGGATCATAAAAACGTTGCATTAAATCAAAAAGAGTTGACTTACCAGCGCCCGACGAACCAACAACTGCCACTACTTCACCTGGCTCAATAGTTACCGAAAAATCACGAATCGCGGGTCTTGTGGGATTCGAACTGTAGGCAAAGGTCACATTCTCAAATTGAACCGTCGTAGATTCAGACTCTAACTTAGAGATAGATTGCATGCCAACAGAAAATATGGAGTTTTTTGCGTCGAGTAACTCTATCAGTCGCTCAGTCGCGCCAGCTGCTTGTTGTAATTGTCCATATACCTCTGAGAGAGTAGCCACTGTCAAAGCCATCAACAAGGCGTAAAACACGAATGCGCCCAATTCTCCCCCACTCATCGAGCCTGTAACCACGGAATTCCCACCGACCCAGAGTAAAACCGAAAGAGCAACAAAAAGTGTCAGAATCACTACCGCTGTTAAACTCGCACGATTTCGAATCCTCCTTTTAGCTATATCGAATGCCTGTTCTACGCTTGTGGCGAAAGCTTTACATTCTTGTGCCTCCCGCGTATAGCTCTGAACGGTTTTTATCTGTTGAATAATTTCGCCCGCGTAACTACCCACATCTGCCAAGGTGTCCTGACTTTTATTCGATAGTCTGCGAACTTTTCGCCCAAGAGCAACGACGGGAAGTACCGCAATAGGAACGCCCACCAAAACGATCATAGCGAGGTGTAGATCAGTAGCAATCAACATTACGAGTGCACCAAAAAAAGTAACACTACTCCTTAACGCCAGAGAGAGACTACCGCCGATAATGGACTGAAGGAGAGTTGTATCAGTAGTTATACGCGACATGATATTTCCGCTAGGATATGACTCAAAGAACCCAGGGTGTAATCTTACGATATGTTCAAACACCGCTTTGCGCAGATCGGCACTCAGCCGTTCGCCAAGCCAAGAGATTAAATAGAAGCGGATATAGGTAGCAACAGCGAGGATTATCGCTATCACGGACAGGAAAGTAATCGAATTACTGAGATAAGATCTGGACTGATTAATGAGACCTTGGTCAATCACCATTTTTAATCCCTGACCAATCAGCAAGGTAGTCCCCGAAGTCACCAATAATGCGATCACAAAGCATATAACTCTCCCACGATAGGGACGAAGGTATTGCCATACAACGTGCCAGAGTGGATGTAATGGCTTTGAGACTGGGTTTAAAGTAGATTCAGAAATATTTTTTTCCTTCAAAAAAAGCTTGCTCTCAATAGTTTCCATTTACAGAGAACAGATTAATCCGCCTACTTGATTTTACACTTATCTGGCTACACAAGCTCTAAAATTCACTTCCTTTGACATAAGTGTTCGCGTATCGCTGATTAATCAAAATCATTAACCATCATGTTCCTGTTGTTTAAAATGAGCGGATCACGTATTAACATGGAATACTATCTTGAAAGATGGGGAAAATATTTTTTAGCTCAATTCTTCTCCTACAGCTAAACAGACAAGTGAAAATAGAGTAAAATTTACCGGAATTGTGCTTATATTTTTATATATTGCCGCCAAAGTCATGAAGTTTGCAAATTATGCTCGAGAATTCAATATCTTTATTTGAACTAAAATTGCCAACAACATAGTATTAGAAAATATGGACATAGGATTCAAGAGGCTAGCAAGGAAAGCTAGCAGGCTGCTATCAAAAGAAGTGCTAAAAAATATAGTAAGATAAGTTTAAACAGAACAAGGAAAGGCGTCGAGCATGGAGCTATTCAAAAAGATTTATATGTCTTTTTATGACAGTTGGAATCTGGTGATGGATGCTAAATATAATCCCCTCAGACATATACCCTCTCTCCCCACACAATTCTACATAACAATGGTCCTTTTCATTGGATGGGCAGTTGCATTTGGGCTGATGGCGGGTTACTACACAGGTATCTTTACTAGCGTCCTTGTACATACCGGGGTGATTTTTATGCTGTTTTTCACAGCGTCTACATTTAAGGATGCCGAGAGAGATAAAAAGGTGTGGTGGACCGAGTGGTTAGAGGAATGGGAGTCACAAAAAGCCCGTCGCGAACAACAAAGAGAAAATCTCCAAGAAGTCATGAAGCTTAGTAATAGTTCCTTCAAGAGAGCATTCATGCAGAATGTAAATCAGGAAGAAAACACCAAGGTGATAAACGAATCAGACAATAGTTCTAACAAACAATAACTCATCCACACTTATAAATGAAAAGTTTGTATGCCCACATGGGCTTAAGTGTAGTTGCCACAACTCGAGAGGTTAGCAAAAATCTCAAAAAAATAGTGATAGCGGTTACCTGTACTTGTTTCGTATCGCCCCGCAATTCTTAAAAGAATCTCTAGGGGCAAGTATCTAGTAAGATTTCCTTAGTTTAATGGAAATGACACTGTTAATGACGGATTCCAGTAACTGATATAATTCACTCACACTCGTACATCCATGGCTCGGCATTTCTTGGTTAGGTGACAAATGTGTCATCTAACTCGCCGTTTAGCCTGTTGGATGTAAATGATCTCTAAAAAAAGGGCAGTTGTGTCTCGTGCAGTAAGGATCTTTTAATTGATAACTGAACACTAGTGTTATTGATTCGACTTCAGCCGACTTATAAATTTATAACCTGAGTGCTTCATTAACAGAGACAAGATATTATGAAGATGACGAACATTAAGATCGCTGTCGTTCTCGTAGCGATAATAACTCTAAGCGGATGTGGCGGCGGGAGCGGCTCGGAAGGGGTCCGCGCGGGAGATAGTGTCCCACCCGAAATAACAGTTATCGGGGATAGATTAGTAACTCATGAGCAAGGAACCACCTACGAGGACCAAGGTGCAACAGCTACTGACAACATAGATGGAGACGTCGCAGTGGCAACGACTGGGGACGTTGGAGTTGATTCAGGAACATATAATATAACCTATACCGCATCTGATAGCTCCGGAAACTCGTCCTCCCAGAGCCGAGAGGTATCTGTAAGCGATACAAAAGCACCTACGATTACTTTGATAGGCCAACCTGAATATACCCTTAACCGAGGCGAGAACTACGTCGAACCCGGTGTGAACGCAACGGACTATGTAGATGGAACAATCGAGGTAGAAATAACCGGAGATGTTGGTGAAACGGCTGGAACTTATGCACTAGTATACCGTGCAACCGACACAGCAGGTAACTTTACAGAACAAACAAGACTGGTAACCATAGTGGAACTAAATACTGATGGTCCGGGAAATTCTGACGACACATTTGTTCTGGCTGATGGCATTGTTACAGAACTTTGGGGTGGAGAAGCACAATTATCTTTTTTCGATGAAAAAAATGGATACCAAAATTGTGTAAATACTACAACGGGAGAAGAGACGTGCGGCAGCGTCGATTGGACAGTCACAAATGACGTCTCTCGTGGAAGCGTATTAGAGGTCACATATTTAGATGACGCGGGGCATGCTGGACTTGTGGTGGGCAGTCCTGTAAATAATTCTGTAAATCTGAGCGGCTATATTGCAGGCAATCTCTCGTTCGACATTAAAATAAAGTCCGCAGGCTTTGATAATTTAAGCGGAGGATTTTTTGTGAAATTAGAAAGTGGTGGTACAGATTCCGGTGAACTCAGGATCCCAAAAATCAATGCTGACGGAAACTGGGAAGAGGTGAATTTCGCGGTTGCAAGTTTTGTCGAGAGCGGAGCTATAAACTTGTCGTCAGTCACCGTGCCTATAGTTTTTTTTCCCTCCTTTCAAACAGGAGCAGGATTAGTTTACCAGATAGACAATGTACGTTTTACTGGGATTTCAGATGATGCTGAACCGCCCTCGGAGTCTACTTTACCTGATGTAGGTGTTGCTTACGAACTCTCCCACTTCGGCGCAGGAAACATTTCAAACACAATTAATCCGTCTAGCTACAAGTGTGTTGAGGATTTTGGCAATTGGATATTCAATGCCGGGCTTGTGGAACCGGCAATCGACAGTTGTAACACATTGACAGGTAAGCCCACTGGGACCCCACGAGCTATCATACCGCAATTGGTAAATCCTGCTCTAAAAAAAAATGTGCCTACACATAGATGGTGGGGTTCTATTCCATTTGTCGGTGAAATGAAGATCGATGACGCAAGCGATGCCGCTTATATAACACCCGATCCGATAAGGGCTCGCATCAGCAACCGAGGAGTAAGAGTATCAGGTATTCCGGGAGGTTTTAAAACCATAGGCAACTTCCCTAGGTACGAGGGTCCTGTTCCATTTATGGAGGTTTTTGAGGGCGTGGCTATCGCTAATTCAAAGCATTCGAATTTGGACGCTTACCTGAAAAACAGCAGTGATGCTTCTGTTACCGTGCAGTGGAAGGCAGGAAATATTGAAGTTATGGAAGCGACCTTTGTCCATGGATCCCCTTACATTTATTTTACCATCTTAGATGGTCAGGCAATGCTAAAGACAAAAGCAAACGACGGTGGAGAAAAAGGTGTTTTTTATCAGAAAAATAATAGCTTGGGCGTCTGGACTGACGTTGCGGGGATACGTAATTCATTTTTAATCAATGGTGAGGCCAAAACCGTGTTTTCAAATATCAACACGAGTGAGATCACCATTGGTGGCGACTCAAACGAATTCACACTAACATACTTACCAAAAATCAGTGGCATTCCAGATGACGCTATGTGCGATTTCTTCTCAGATAGCGCAAGAGAAGTTATTGATTCCGTCGAAATTGACTTCACAGTGGATCAAACCACAAACAATGTAACCGTTTCTCACGCCTACCACGATCGTGAGGGTTCGGCGGTTACCACTGCAGTTGGATTACATCCCCTCCATTGGCGTCACTCGCCCCAAACCATTTCAGATTACAAAATACGTAGTGCGCGCGGAATGATTAAATTCGCTAAAACTGATTCTTTTAATTATACGATCCCGTCTGTTGGAGTCCTCCCAACTCTCCCAAATCTATCTGGAGCCTATAACGTTCAAACACTTGAAAATCTCGTTTCTGAATTCGTAGGCTTGGGCGCACCGTCATGGGCGAGCAGCACCGATACTTACTGGGCTGGTAAGGCTTACGGAAAAGCCGCTGAGCTTGCGGCTATCGCGAATACCCTCGGTATGGATGCCGAGGCGAGGCAACTTATTGATTGGCTGAAATTAGAACTATCCGACTGGTTCTCTGCAGTAACAGACGGCAATTTAAATGCCAAAAAATACTTTGTCTATGATGAAACATGGGACGCCCTTCTCGGCCTTGATGAGGCTTATGGATCACATCAACGTCTCGCTGATCACCATTTTCATTATGGGTACTTCGTGCGAGCCGCTGCCGAAATATGCAGAGTCGATCCCAGTTGGTGTAGTCAATCTAGTTATGGACCGATGGTTGAATTGCTAATAAGGGACTATGCTGGAGATAAAAATGATCCCATGTTTCCTCACCTTCGTCATTTTGATCCGGCAAATGGTTTTTCATGGGCCGATGGGAAAGCGGATGCTCTTCAAGGAAATAACAATGAGTCTACCTCTGAGGCAGCAAATGCTTATGGCGCCATCATTCTTTATGGCCTTGTAACTGGCAACAATACATTAGTAGAAAAAGGAATGTACCTTCACGCATCAACATCTGCTACCTACTGGCAATATTGGAACGACATCGATGGCTATAAAAGTCCAGGCTCTGATGATAAGAACTTTCCGCCAGGCTATAACAAGATAACTACATCAATTGTTTGGGGTAGTGGAGCAGATTTTTCCACTTGGTTCAGTGGCGCTTATGCCCATATACTCGGTATTCAGGGTTTACCCTCAAACACACTAATCTTTCATGTCAGTCTTTATCCCGACTACATGAGGGACTATATAGCCTTGGGACTGACTGAGTCGTCAAACGGAAAACCATCAGGCTTACCCGATGACCACTGGCGTGACTTGTGGTGGAATCTCTGGGCCATGTCTGATGCCAACGCCGCTGTTGCTGATTATAACACCGTAGGCCCCAACTATGCTGCAGAAGCCGGAGAATCAAAGGCACATACATATCAATGGATAAACACCATGAAGGCACTTGGACAAGTAAAAACAGGCACCGGAGATCTTACATCCAACCACCCAGCATCCTTAGCATTCGAGAAAGACGGTAAGCTTACTTATGTGACTTATAATTTTTCTTCGCAGGCCCAGAACATTGTATTCAGTAATGGGAGGAGCTTTACCGCAACTCCACGAGGATTCACCGTTATCTCAGATTAGCGTTCTCAATGGCAACGAGTGGTATCACGCTAAGGACCATGCACAATCGTTCTAGCCACTCACACCCTTTCAAGAATCGTTGCTATGGCCTGCCCGACTCCAATGCACATAGAACAGATAGCGTATCGACCTCTGTTAGTATGGAGGTGGTTGATGGCAGTCATAACCAACCTCGCCCCCGACATACCAAGCGGATGTCCCAGCGCTATGGCACCTCCGTTTGGGTTTACTCGCTTATCGTCATCTTCTAGGCCAAGAGCGCGAGTAACCGATAGCACTTGCGCCGCAAAAGCCTCATTCAATTCGATAATATCCATCTGTTCCAGAGAAAGTCCTGCCATCGAGAGAACTTTTGGTACCGCAAAAGCTGGACCGTGCCCCATAATCCTTGGCTCCAAACCAACCAAAGTTGTCGCTATGACTCTTGCTCTGGGAGTAAGTTTCTGATCACGAATACCCATCTCGGACGCTACAATCATCGCACATGAGCCATCATTAATGCCTGACGCATTGCCAGCGGTAACAGAGCCGTTAAGCTTAAAAGGGGTTGAAAGCTTACTTAACCCGACTAGCGTCGTATCACGCCGCAAATGTTCGTCTACTTCGAAAAGAAAAGACTCTTTACGACGTTGTGAGATCGTTACTGTGATTATTTCGTTCGCGAAAAAACCAGAATCTTGAGCTAATCCTGCTTTCTTCTGGCTGTTCAGGGCATATCGATCTTGATCCTCACGACTGATACCAAACGCATCTGCAACATTTTCAGCGGTTACCGGCATTGCCTCGACACCATATTTTTCCTCCAGCTTTTTATTTACAAACCGCCACCCCATGGTCGTGTCAAAGAGTTCCTGATCACGACCAAAAGCTGTAGAAGATTTCGCCATCACGAGCGGAGCCCTCGACATGGATTCCACACCCCCAGCGATTATGCAATGAGCCTCTCCCGCTTTTATTGCACGAGCCGCAATACTCACCGCATCCATGCCCGATCCGCAAAGACGGTTCACGGTGCAACCTGGAACAACGGGGGGAAATCCTGCCAACAGGAGCGCCATACGAGCAACGTTTCGATTGTCCTCACCAGCCTGGTTCACGCACCCAAGAACCACGTCATCAAGATGCTGTAGATCTATACCTGTATTTCTTCGGATCAATGCGGTTAAAGGCATCGCCGCCAAATCGTCAGTGCGCACAGACGATAGGCTCCCTCCATACCGTCCTATCGGAGTGCGCACCGCATCACAAATGAATGCTTGCTCCATGAAAACTCCATTAAACTTGTAAGACTTTTTGTCAATATTTTCCGATCAGAAGATCAAAGAATAACAATCTACCCTAGCCCATCAATAAAAGCTAATATGTGGCTCTAAATTGATAGGATGAGGGAACAAATGACGCAAATAAACTCTATATTTTCGACTTTAAAATCAGCCTTAAAAGCTCACGGTATCACGTATGCCGATCTGGCAAAAAGGATGAATCTATCAGAGGCGACAATTAAAAGAATATTCGCTGAAGAAAATTTATCCATTTGCCGCCTGGAGCAAATCTCGCAGATAATGAATATGGAAATTTCCGATATAATATCCCTAATGAATGAGCGACAGTTTCGTCTAAAGCAACTAACAGAAGAACAGGAACTTGAAATAGCACGTGACCCCACACTCATTTTAGTAGGAGTATGTGCCTTAAACCGGTGGAAGCTAGAAGATATAACATCAAGATATAATATTTCTGAGCATCAATGTATTCAAAAGCTTGCTCAATTAGATCGTTTGAGGATTATAGAATTACTGCCGAATAATCGCATTAAATTATTAGTCTCTCCAAACTTTCAATGGCGAAAAAATGGGCCTATGCAAAACGTCTTTCGAGAAACTATTGGGCGAGAGTTCTTTAAAAATAGTTTTTCGAAAGAAAATGAAATGCTGGTGGTGCTCAATGGAACATTTTCACGAAATAGCTCACTAGAATTCCACAAAAAAATCAACAAGCTTGCTCAGGAATTTGAAAATATTAACGTCGATGATACTGGGGTACCTATGAAACAAAAAAGTGGAGTTACAGCTGTTTTAGCAATACGTAATTGGCAATTTGGCGCATTTGAGTCACTTCAAAAATAACAGATGTAATTATCCAATAATGGGTAAGCGAGGCATAAGGTCCACGTTACTCGTAAAATAAAAAAATGGAGATCGTCTCATTATAAAGCGAAGAAAAGTCGAATTAATCGACAATAGTGGCTCATTCCACCTATTGGTGAATAGAAAACGATTTTTTATTAAGGGAGCTGGACTCGAATTCGGTGACATAAAAAGTCTTGCCAGAAATGGAGGCAACGCTTTCCGAACCTGGCGTGTTGAAGATGGAAATAAAAGTGCTCTTGAGATCTTAGACGAGGCTGAAGACTCAGGGCTTTTAGTCTGCATGGGCCTTGATGTGGCGCGCGAACGACATGGCTTCAATTATGACGATAAAGAAGCAGTGGCAGGACAACTAGAAAATATTAGACGTGATGTGCAGCGATTAAAACATCATCCAGCTCTGCTAATGTGGGGCATAGGTAATGAACTCAATTTAAGGCATAAAAACCCTAGAGTATGGGATGCAGTAAATGAAATATCTGAGGCGATTCATTTAATCGATGGTAACCATCCAACAACCACTATGTTAGCAGGCGCAGACCCAGAAACCATCAAAACAGTCTCTGGGAGATGCCAAGATTTAGACTTGCTATCTTTTCAAATGTATCGGGATATCGAAAAGCTCCCCGAATTTCTCCGCCAAAGTGATTATTCGGGTGCATACACTGTGTCGGAATGGGGTACCACAGGACACTGGGAGGCGCCATGTACCGCTTGGGGAAGGCCAATTGAACAAACCAGCAGTGAAAAAGCTTCTGCGATCAAGCATCGATATAACAACTTTATCATAACTAATAAAAATCAATGCGTGGGAGCTTTTGTTTTTCTATGGGGACAAAAGCAGGAGAGAACCCCGACTTGGTATGGTCTCTTTTTAGAAAATGGCCGTCACACTGAAATGACACAGACAATGTATTTTCTTTGGACTAGAAAGCTACCGAAAAGACCACTGCCCACACGGCTATCGATGGAAGTGTTAAATGAGAATGGGATCAATATCACAATATTAGTTGCGGGAAACACTTATAGCGCGCATATTCAGTTTTATTATCAGCAAAAGTATCGACTTGCATATCGGTGGGAGCTCATGGAGGAGGTGGACAGAGCGAGTGAAAGCGATGGAGGCGACTTGGAACTCCAGCCAGCGATTTTGTGGACTAAGAAAATTCATGATATCAATCGAATAATTTTTTACGCACCGAAACCTGGGGAATATCGCCTTTTTATTTATATCGAAGATCCGTTTAATGGATCTTCGACCGCGAATATGCCGTTGTTAGTCGCTGCGAACGGGACAACACTTGACGAAACGACTAAACTTGAGAGTAAGTAAAGAAGAAGAAGAATAACAGCGGTGTGAAATTATATGATTGAAAGTAATCTAAAAGACAAGCACCGCCTGCCAATACCACTAAACCAAAAAATTGCCTTTGGTATCGGAATGCTGGCCAACCAAATGTTCCCCGCTGCGCTTGGAATATTTATGGTAATCCTCGTTCAAGGGTTAGGGATGAGTCCCCTCCTATGGTCCCTTATATTTTTCATCCCGAAAACAATTGATGCTATTACAGATCCTCTCATGGGTTATATATCAGACCATACCGTATCTCGTTGGGGAAAACGCCGACCCTATGTGTTTATCGGGGCTATCATCTCAGGATTTTCGTTTTTAATGATGTGGCAGCTTTCGGTCGAAAATACTGAAATGTACAATTTTTATTATTTCCTAACGTGGTGTTGCATCTTTTGGCTTGGAATGACTATTTTCGGAGTTCCCTATGTAGCAATGGGGTATGAAATGAGTACTGACTATCACGAGCGAACTCGGCTCATGGCAGTCGCACAATGGATAGGTCAATGGGCATGGGTTATCGCGCCTTGGTTCTGGGTAATCTTGTACGATCCAGCTTGGTTCTCATCCGCAACGGAAGGCGCAAAAACACTCTCGATCTGGATCGGAGGGATTTGTATGATTTTAGCAATTATACCCGCCTTTTTTTGCACATCTAACAACACCGAAGAAGACGAGCATAATTCCGGAAAAATCTTAGCCTCTAGTAAGGTTTCGTTCGGAGATTTTATTCAAGGAATCACCACTACACTAAAAAATAAACCATTCCAAAAGATATGCATTGCAACATTTCTAATATTTAATGCCTTCCAGACAATTGCTGCATTTTCATGGTTTATCGTTGTTTACTACATGAATAACGGCGATCCAGTTCAAGCTGGAGTTTGGCCGACCTTGTTTGGATCAGTGGGCGCATTATGCACATGTTTTTTAGTTATACCGATAGTCAACCACAGCGCGCAAAAATATGGCAAAAAGAGAACTTTATTGTATACGCAGTCAATATCAATTTTTGGTTACATGCTATTTTGGTGGGGTTTCTCTCCCGACAAACTATGGTTGATGCTATTACCTCTGCCACTTTTCGCATTCGGTATTGGAGGTCTATTCACGATCATGATGTCGATGACTGCAGACATCTGCGATATGGATGAACTAGAAACAGGCGAACGTAGGGAGGGTATTTTTGGGGCTATTTATTGGTGGATGGTAAAGTTCGGTGCAGCACTGGCGGGGGGAGCTAGTGGGTTAATTCTGAGTGTAATCGGTTTCGATCAGTCAACAGCGATACAGACCGAAGAAACGTTGATACTTCTGCGCTTAAGCTATATCTTTATTCCGATTATCGGTACATTAGCGGCCATTATAATAATGCGTAACTATGAACTTGATGAACAAAAAGCCAATGAAATTCGAGCCCAGTTAGATCTTATAAGACAAAAATCCACAGCGTTAAAAGTGCAACCGGTTACTAATTAATCAACCAATAGGTAATTGGGCATCCAGAGGGCAATATTACTTCAAGCCCGGATCTAGCGTCACTTTTATTTTGTGAACGGCTCCTGTCTTACTAAAGATTACTGCCGATGTACAGCGATCAATAAATGGTTCCTCAATTTCCTCTTTTTCACCGCCAAAATATGTGATTTCAATTAAAAACTTGGTACCCATTTCATAGACAACCGGTATTTGGCAGTAAGTAAAGGCCATCTGCCCGATGACAAGCTCTAGCGTTTTCTGCTGACCGTTGACGTCAAAGTAATGAAATTTCTTTGGAGACAAGAGGAATTCTGATTTTCGCATAATGAAAGAGTAAAATCTTATGCATCCGTCCTCAATCCGAACACCCAATTCCATCAGACGAGCAATAATTTCCTCCTTCACCTGCCCTGTCATGCCCGGCTGTTTAGCGCCGGCAAATCCGGGTGTATGAGAGTAAGGATCCGTCGGGAAGGCCCCATAGTGTTTCGGAGTTTTGTTAAATCCAATCCCTCCACGTATTTCAAAATAATATTCAATCAAAGCATCTATTATCTTATTATCAAAATTTCCCTTTTTTGCATTATAAATATTTTCAATTGTCGTCAGCAAAAGCTTAGACACCATGTGCCAATAGATGCATCCTAGCCCTTCATAAGCGTACATGCCGCCAGATCTACCAGTAAATCTATGGTGTTTAAAGACATCCTCAAAAATTTGCATAATTAATGACTGATCTTTGGCAACGAGTTTTTTATACCCTTGTGCGGCAAGCTCTTTAAGAGTGTCCTTGACCCCCTGAACATTATTGAACGATCCGTTGAAGTAATATCCACCATAGGAATCGGCTTCAATAAGAGAGTAATCATTATCTAAAACCAATGCTTGTAGCAGTTGCGAGCGCTTAAACTGTTCACTCGGAATTACGTTTAAATCAAGAAAACGAGGAAGTTTTCTATCGGGGTATAGAAGGTACGAACCCTGCCGCTCATCATAAATGTCTGAGTTCCTGAGCGCTGACAAGACTTCAAGTGCCTGCTTTGGGCTCAGGTAGCCAGAACTAAGAACAGCAACCTGACCCTCCAGCATCTCGTAAAGCCGCGAGACCCTGATTCCAGAGTTATTGACAGTCATCAAATTGTACGCATGATAAAGCCCATCATCACGACGATTATCGGAGATAGTTCTATCGATAAGACTTAGACTTAACCGAAAAAAAGTAAGAAGTGATTGCACTTCGATAGTGCAGCGAGTATTCGAAACACCTTTGGCATAAAAGTTTTCTCTGCACTCACTGGCAACAGCTCCTAACTGGTCTACAAATTCTTTTCGAAGCAGACCAGCCCGATCCTCATATATGCAGGATGATGCTTTGGTAAAAATTATATGCACGGAATCAAATAGCTTCACTACTTCGGAGGAGACGTTAACCTCAGAAAAATCTACCGACAAAAATAAATTCAACAAATAATTCTGAAATCGACGGATGTAATATAAGGTGACGGCAGAGATACCGTTCCCAACAAGCGCATTATTTGCATCATTCCACTCAGGGCGCTGAGTGTTCATCCATATCCCACCACCAGGAATAAAATTGCATAACTTACACAATATAGTTACAAGCAATTTTTCAGACAGATTAACGTGATAGACCTTTTCTTGATTGTTCCAAACGAGTCGTCCGTCTGAGCCCGAGCATTTCACTCTCTCTTGTATCAAAGTATCCAAGTCATAATCAAAATCAATAGTATTAAACGGATCTTTTAGTAATTCCGAATACGGCTTTATTTTGTAAGGCACATTCGCATAGCAAAAAATATCCTGTGTCAAAAACTCTCTCAGTCTTTCAGGATGATGGTTGCTAGAGAACTCCAGCAACTTTAGCAAGTATATAATTTGATGGTCTCCCCAATATCCTATACTTGACCATGGGTCATCAGGATTTAAGGTTTCCCAGTCAATTCCATCTCTTGTGATTCGGTAAGGGTTATACCCCTCAAATGTTGAGGCATTTACAAATTTGCAGATCATGCTCTCCGCGAAACCGGGTATGGAAAAACACAATGCCTCCCAATTCTGAAAGATGTCCCTCCAATTCCCCTCAAAATTGAGAAGCTTAGTCCCATCCTCATGCTGGACTTGGATGTTAAATTGGTTCCAAGGTCTCGACGGATCTCCATGTCGACGGCTAAAAGATAGCGGTAAGTATTCATAGCAGATGCGCTGTAAACTTTCGTCGCCATCATGCTTGGTGCTACGAATCAGGTTCTCATGAAGAATTTCTTCGTCCAGAGATTTTACAAAACTTACGTTTTGATCAAAAGTTGCTGAACTCGTTGATTTTATAAAGTCTAAAAGGTCATCGCGTAAAACTCTGTAATTGTTCTCAAAAACACCACCGCGTAACACATTAAATAATACATTAGAATAATGATGGTGAACGCTCAAAAGATCCTCGCCAATTTGCAAGCCATCCGCAGTTGCGACGATACGACAAAGATTCGTGGATCCTAATGATATATCACTTTCAATATCGTCTTTAATATTATGATTTATCTTGATATATTGAATTAAATCTCGAACTTTAGCTGGACCTTGGTTTACTTCGGCCACAATATCCCAGCTAATTTCTTCTATCCCAGAGAGCTTACAAATATCATTAACAAAATAAGCTCCCCTGCGACCAAATATATCAATCTCTTTTGTGATTGGGGTGCCTTCACGAAACTTTTGTAACTGAAGTGAGGAAAGAAGAATACGAGCATTGGGCAAGCCTGAAGACCAAACGGTTGTTGCAGACAATGCCTCACTGGGCTCAGCACGGTCAACCAATATCGAACTCATTGTGTAAAGCGCCAGTTTAGACGACTCATTCAACTCATTTTTTTTATAAGCATCTACTAAACAGCTGAGAACATTTTGGGTACCTGACTCGACGCCATAAGGGAGAAGATTCTCAATCCCATCGACAATATCTATCTCAACAGGCTCGTGACAATTATTAATTAACGTCGATGTTTTAACGAATCCAAATTTCTGCGACGTTCGCCACGCATAACGGAAGGTAACTAAGAGATCTTGATTTTTTTCCTCAAAAATAATCTTATCTCCCAATACATTTTTGTAAAGTTTCCGATTAACTTTATATATTCCTTCATATGACTCAGAAAACGGTGCCCAAAATGATGTCTTGTTACCTCGTGTTATTAGAGTGAGCGTTCGACTACCTGTGTGAGAAGAGTTGCTCCGAATTTTATCGTCGGAGTAATAAGGGAAAAGTGCACTCTCTGCATTCACTCGTCCTGCAGTAAGCCCTCCGAGTGTCGAGATAAACATCCAGTGATTAGAGTCACTCACCAAACTTATAAAGAAATCATCCATGCGATCGAAATTTTCGATACAGTAATACTGCTCTCCATCGACACGAACATAAGCACCAGTCACACTATCCTCGCTGTTTTGTTGGATCTGATGACCGATATGTATTGCTCTTTTACTCATAATTTCAGTTTCTATCCCGCGCTCTAGTGGTGATTTAACACTATCCTGTAACATTAAAGTAAGCATTCAGCTTTACATTTCAAAATATGCGATCTCAACCCTCATGCTAGTGACATATTGCTCTTCTCACAATTCATCGAGACATAAACAAGCCGATAAGTAATACTTACACGATAATCGAAAGCTAATAGATTAACTCTTCTGTTAATCTATTTCTGGCGTGAATAACACCATCTTGTGATTCTTTCTCGGCAGTTTATAAAAGTCGTCAATCGGGATTTTTTTAAAGTGGAATATGTTTGGTGAGAGATAGTTAATTGTCAAATAGTATGCATAGTGATATCCGAGCTGATGAAGAAATTTCAAAATCTGAACAACTTCCTGGAAGTCGCTTTTAGCATGTAATTCAAGCGCCAGAATCGGTCTATGATCCATAAGCGTTTGAGTCGCACCTTTTAGCGCGCTTCGCTCATGACCCTCAACATCTATCTTCATGAAATTGATCGACTCACACGGATTCTCAATAATATATTGGTCAAGAGTCACTACACTAAAGTCAATATTTGCTTTAGAACTTTCAACTATTCTAGTAGCACCAACATTTAATGGGTGCTCAAAAGCTCTGAGGGTGCCAGCCTCATCACTTAAACCAGCGTTCACAAGTTCGATATTGGTTGACGATTCTGTATTCAAAGCTAAAATTTTAAATGTTTTAGGATTAGGTTCGAAACTCACGACCTTACCGAACAGTTGGGCAAAAAACAGTGAATGGTTCCCGATATTTGCGCCCAAATCAAAACAGGTATTCATCTGTTTCAGCTTAAGGTTCAAGAACTCTTTTAACGAATACAACTCTCGTTTTTCAAACAAACCATCGATAAATATCTTTCTTGAAATTGCATCATGCGCAAAACATATCATCTGAGGATGACTCCCAAAATTTCTTTTTGATGCACGTTCAAGAAGAAACTTAAGGATCTGTCTTTCAAAAATCCGGAGCAAAACAAAACCTTTTATTGTTGAACGACTAGCTATTTTTCCTGGGTTCAGGCAGAGGAAGTCGTCCTGCCTTTGTAAATCCCTTAACTATAGTCGGTTTTGGGCGAATACAAAATAAGTCCCCATTCATCCCTTTCAAAGCATCTGGAATACCACACGATAGCGCCACATCGGCATTAGCATTCAGATGACTAGCCTCACCATGCACAGGAATCACAATTTTTGGCCGGATTAATTGATACATCTGTCTCAGATCATTCTCACAAGGGTGTCCGCTTACGTGTAAGGTTTTATCGAAATTGCCGGGGTACAAGACGGTAGCCCCCAGTCCCTCTAACTTATGAAATAACCTGTTTACGACAAAT
>MDTB01024519.1_pt1 | contig 47048 bp, 49 predicted proteins | sample 811161 | NCBI WGS metagenome assembly MDTB01 (sample SAMN05326650, study PRJNA326480) | marine metagenome | isolation source: seawater | place: Mediterranean Sea | collected 2009 | reverse complement strand
TGCGGTAATGTGCGCAGAATTAATCTTGCGCAACATAGGCGGATGCGTTGAACTAAAGACCTCGATTTCTCTCCACGAGGCGGCAATGCACGCACCCAGCCCGGCAGAATATGCAAAAATCATGCGCCCCTATCATGACCAAGGGGTCAGCTTAGCAGCTAAAATTGGTAACCGCGGCCCGCTGCGCTGGGCGGCGGACGGTCAATTGCACCCTGATATCCTGGCGGCTTATTGGGCGCATGGGTATTACATTTTCGAAGACGTCATTGGGGCCGACGAAATTGCGGCATTGCGACTTGATGCTGCCGATATCATTGAGCGGGCACCGGTTTCGCCGGAGGCCACGGTTGATGCCAAAGGCCGACCCGCACATGGTTTAGACTATGGCAAGCCAGCCTATCGTCTGGCCAAACCTTTGGCCGATCCGTGGGGCGGCACTGACTTATTAGGTGGCCGCCATCCGACCAAAATGGTCGAACCAACACCGGCTGAGGGTGCCGCCGAATACGCCGTATTTTTGATTTACGGCATGTGCCAATCAATGCCGGCCGGTTTGCGGCTTTATGGCCACCCGCATCTTCTGAAGATTGCAGAGGGGATAAATGGCCCTGACTTCACCCCCTATAATGACGCTATTTTTGTCAAGCAACCGGGACTAGGTGGCTCGGTGTCATGGCATCAAGACGGCATCACCCATTGGGATTCGCCACATTGGGATGCCGGTATCCATGGCTTTAATTTTCAGGTGCAACTTTATCAAACGACACCTGCCAACGGGCTTTGGGTGCTGCCGGGAAGCCATAAACAAGGGCGCATTGATATCAAAGCCCTGGTTGCAGATAACGGCGGCAGCGACCGCTTGCCGGGCGCCATCCCCTTGGTTTGTGCCCCAGGCGACGTCACGATTGTGAATCGCCAGATGCTGCATGGCTCATTTGCCAATTACTCCGAAGACTTGCGCGTCTCGATCACCTTCGGCTTTCACCGCCGGACATCTGTTTTAGGGGCAAGGCCCGGCCTGAGCATGGCGGGCATAATCGACGTCTACGATGACGCCGTGATCTTTGATCGCTCGGCCGTGGTTCAGGTTGCGATTGATGCCCGCCGGCAGCATTTCCAAATGGAAAAGCCATATCGTTATCAGCCGTTTCTGGGCCGGGAGGACGAATTTCGTTTTACCCGGGAAACCCAAGAAACCGTCATCAAAGACTATTTCATGAAGGATTTGGCGATTTAACGCCGGCGGTCGGCGGCTGTGAATGCTTTTTCCGGAATCGCCGCATACCCCGGCACCCATCGTCAGGTGATCGGCGATACATAAGGTGATATCATCAAGGATAATAGTTGTGCCACCATCACTGACAAGGATACGCGATGCCCAAAGGTTACATGATTAGCGCTCACCGCAGCCCTGCAAACCCCGAGAAAGCCACCGCCTATCGGGCATTAGCGATACCCGCCCTGGAAGCCATGGGCGGCACCTTCCTGGCCGCAGGCGGCCGCGTGGTTGCCAAAGAGAATGGCATTGAAGAGCGCACCATCATCATCGAGTTTGACAGCTTTGAGGCTGCTGTCGCAGCCTATGAAAGCGACGCCTACAAAGCTGCTTTGGCCGCACTCGACGGCGGCGCAGACCGCGATATCCGGTTAATCGAAGGCACCTGATCGCCGGCCACCCGCTTTTAGGGCGTCAAATATAAACTGCCGCCGCCGCGACCTGATTCTAAGATGTCATGCGCCTCGGCGGCGTTCGCCAGGTCAACGCCCTGAAGTGCCGGTAAGACCAAAGCGCCCTGTTTGAATGACTTGAAGACCGCATCGGCCATGGTTTGATAAGCTGCCGGATCCTGGGTGTAATGAAACAGAATTGGCCGCGTGACGGTTAGTGATTTTGCCGCCAATTGTGACATCGCTAGGGGATCAACAGGCCCCGACGATTGGCCAAAATTGACCAGATGGCCACAAACCCCAAGCACCTCTAATGAATTTTGGAACGTCTTAGCACCAACCGAATCGTAAACTATATCAACGCCTTTGCCGTCGGTGATATCCCGCACTTCGGCGATGAAATCATCCTGGTCATATAGCAGCGCATGGGCGCAGCCGTAATCACTGGCAAGTGTGGCTTTTTCAGCTGAGCTAACGGTGCCGATGACACGCGCGCCAAGGGCATTTGCGTGTTGGCACAGCAAGCGACCGACTCCGCCTGTGGCGGCGGTCACAAGGATGGTCTGAGACGGCTGTAAAGCGGTGACTTTGTCGGTCAGCATCTGCACTGTCAGCAACCTGGAAAAATTCGTCGCCATCAATGCATCGGAAACAAAATCAGGTAATTTAATCGCCGCCTTTTCATCGACAACGCGGTGACTGGCATAGGCCCCGTAGCCGCTGGTGACATAGACCACGCGATCGCCGACGCTAAACCGTGTTTGGCCCGCACCGACGGCGTCGACCACCCCTGCGGCCTCTAATCCCGGGGTGCCGGGCAAGCGCAAGGTTTTGTACAAGCCCGTGCGCACGTAAATGTCGTGAAAATGCACACCGATCGCTGTTTGCCGGACCAAGATTTCATTGGCCCCGGGCGCCGCCACGCTGACGTCCTCCAAGCGCATGACGTCTGACGTGCCGTAGTCACGTAACACAATTGCTTTTGCCATTAACCCGTCTCCATCGGCAGCTCAGGGTCCATCGCCCATTCACTCATGGAATTATCGTAAATAAATAGCGCCGGAAAACCTAATTGATGAAGCACGAAAGCATCTAATGTCGCAGCGATACCACCGCCACAATAGTTCATGATTTTTTGCCCTGGAGAGATATTTTTATCTTTGAATACCTGCCACGCCTGAGGCGCCGGTATCAGCTTGCCGGATTCCCCATCGACCAGTTGATGAAAGGGAATGTTGCAACTGTTGGCGATGCGGCCACGGCGGCCGTAGCGTGGATTATCGCCGACATGAATATCTTCGGTTAGGGCATTAATCAGCACCGATGACGGATCTGCAATCGCCGCCAGAACGCTGTCTTTGCCGACAAAGATCCCGGGCTTGTATTCGGCCGTGAAATCAGCCGGCGCAAACACTGTGCTTGCCTGTTCGATCGGCAGGCCTAAGCGCTGCCATTCTGCGAAACCACCGTTCAGGATACTCACCTTCCGATAGCCAAGAACATACAGCATCCACCAAATGCGGGTTGCCCATTGCAGGCCATTTCGCGCATATAAAACAATGTGGTAGGGGCTGCCAACACCAAGCGCCTGAAAGCGATCGGCAAGGCTTGTTAAGGTTGGCAATGTGAAACTATATGGGCTATCCTGATCAGATAGATCATTTTGCAAATCAAGATACGCGGATTGCGGAATATGCGCCTTGGCATACTCGGCATAGCCACTGCCCACATCATATGGCTTTGAGGGATGGTCGTCGGTGTAATGCAGATAGGTGGTGCAGTCATAAATTCGCAGCGACGGGTTGCCGATCTGATCTTTCAACCAGTCGCATTCAACAATCGCTTCAGGGTGTCGCCACTGGATATCGGCAATGCCATTCTCGGGTGTTTGTGATGATGTAGACACTGACGGATACTCGCGCTGTATTTGCAGAAAGGACAAAATTCAGGGGTAAGCTTGTCTCTATAAGCTGCTTGCGACAATGATAATCTGCCGCCGGCGCCGGCATCTTTGCTGCTGAAATTTTTTGACCTCGGCGGTTTGCTGTTGCAGCATTGCTGAAAGCGCGGTGCGGTTGCTGGGAGATGGCTGCATCGCAGGGAGGGAAATCATGGCCTATCAAAGTATCACCGTGCGCCCCTGCACAGCCAATATCGGTGCCGAGGTCGACGGCATCGATCTGTGCAAACCGCTTGGTAATCAACAGTTTCAAGAGTTACATGACGCCTGGATGGAACATCAGGTGTTATTTTTTCGCAATCAGCCCGTGACCGTCGAGCAACACAAAGCCCTTGGTCGTAAATTCGGCGATCTGCACATTCATCCAGGCTCACCGCCGCCGGATGGCCATCCGGAAATCCTGGTGGTGCATGCGGATGAAACCTCAAAACATGTTTCCGGCGAACGCTGGCATACCGATGTCTCCTGCGAAGCAGAGCCGCCGATGGGCAGCATTTTGCATCTTTGGCAAGTGCCTGAGGTCGGCGGTGATACTTTATTCGCCAGCATGTATGCTGCTTATGATGCCCTGTCGGAACGCATGAAAACCTACCTTGAGGGCTTGACCGCCGTGCATTCCGGCGAACAAGTCTACCGCGGCCGGTATGTGGCGCGCGGCGGCGACGATAGCCACAAAGTCTATCCGCAGGCCGTCCATCCGGTGGTCCGCACCCATCCGGTGACAGGCCGCAAAACGCTCTATGTGAATCGAAATTTCACCTCACACATCGTCGATCTGCCACGTGACGAAGGCAAAGCAGTCCTTGAATTGCTCTACCAGCACTGCGAGAAACCCGATTTTCAAACCCGCTTCAAATGGCAGCCTGACAGCATCGCGATGTGGGACAACCGCTGCGTTCAACATTTGGCGATTTGGGATTATTACCCGCAGGTAAGATCAGGCTATCGGGTGACCATCAAGGGTGATCGACCGCAATAAGCGGGCGCAAGCTTGCGCCCAAAGGCAATGGGGCCTGCGGCTGTGGCCGCAGCGCCCGACGCCATTTAACTGCTGGTCGTTTTGGTCGTGGTTTTTGGTTTTGGTGTAGCTGTTTCGGCGCTGCCGTCTGTTTTTGAATGGGTCCAACAGTTGCCGGCAAAGGCCGCCGCACTCGTGAAGGATAGCCCCATGGCGACAGCACTTGCCAAGGCAATATGTTTTGCATGTTTCATATGCTTAAATCCTCATAAATGAACCGAGTAAACGAGATGGGCGCATGGCCCGAAATAACAAGTCCACGGCCAGGATTTTGCCGGTACATGCGTCAGCACGACGCGCGCGACGGCTTGCCGGCAGGCCAGGGTAAGCAATGCCGACAACAGAGATCACGTGGGAGTTAAAAAATGAGCAGATTATTCGGTGAAATTCGGCAAATCGGCATTGTTGTCCGCGACATTGAGAAAGCCATGGCGCATTGGGCGGATGTGTGTGGCATTGGGCCATGGTTTTATGTCGATAAATTACCGATCACGTCATTCCGCTATCGCGGACAGCTGGTCGATGATTTTCATATCTCGGTCGCGCTCGCCAATTCCGGTGCCTTGCAGCTGGAATTAATTCAACAGCGCGGCGACGGTCCCAGCATGTATCAAGATTTCTTAGCCGCAGGCCACGAGGGCATGCAGCACTGGTCAAGCTGGCCAAAAGACTATGATCGGCGCTTACAAAACGCCCTCGCCAATGGCTATGAAATCGGCCAGCAGGGCGAAAGCCCACGCGGCCGCTTCGTCTACCTCTATGATGAAGGCCACCCCGGAACAGTGATCGAAATGGCCGAACTGACCGCCGAACGGCAGGCTATTTTTGGGGCCATTGAGGCCGCCAGTGTCGACTGGGATGGTCAAGACCCGATCCGCCGCACCTGGCCAACCGGTTAACCGACCTGGGCGGCAATCAAGCGGCCATTAACCAGCGTTCATGGCCGGATAATCGGTATAGCCTTCGCGGCCGCCACCATAAAAGGTGGGCCGATTATACGGTGTTAGCGCGGCCCCAATGCGGAGCCGTTCCGGTAAGTCCGGATTGGAAATGAAATATCGGCCAAATGCGATCGCATCGGCATCACCCTTTGCCAGCATCGCATTGGCGCTGTCGCGGTTAAAGTTGCCGGCGGCAATCAGAACACCATCCCACATGGCGCGGAAAAGCTCTGCGGCCGACGGCACATTTTGATGGTCAACATCGCGTTGACCGGCACCGCTCGCCCGCGGTTCGATCAAATGCAGATAGGCCAGATCAAGCGTATTCAGCTGCTTGATCAAATGACTGTACAGCGGCATGGGATCATCCTCACCGCTGTCATTGGCAATGCCAAATGGCGACAATCGAATGCCCACCCGCCGGCTGCCGCAAACTGCGTTGATGGCTTTTGTGACCTCCAGCACAATGCGGCAGCAATTTTCAATCGAGCCACCATAAACATCGGTTCGCTGGTTGCTTCGGGTCTGTAGGAATTGTTCTAACAAATAGCCATTGGCGGCATGAATTTCGACGCCATCAAATCCGCCTTCCAGGGCGCAACGTGCCGAATGGGCATAGCGTTCAGCCAGGCCGGCAACCTCGGCGGTCGACATCGCCCGCGGCGTCGGCAGGTCGGCGCGTGAGAAGTCCGGCAATAACACCTTACCTGCTGCGGCAACCGGCGATGGTGCCAGTGGCGCGCCGCCGTCCGGTTGGTAAAGCGGATGCGATAACCGGCCCATGTGCCACAGCTGTAAATAAATTTTGCCGCCTTTAGCATGCACCGCCTGAGTGATCAGCTTCCAGGCCGCAACCTGCTCCGCGGTATGCACGCCAGGGGTGCACGGCGCACCACGACCATCGTCGGAAATCTGCGAGGCTTCGGCGATAATAAAGCCGCCTTCGCTGGCCCGCTGGCCATAATATTCAGCCATCATTTCATTGGCGTTATGGCCGGGAACATTGGCACGCATGCGGGTCAAAGGGGCCATTACAACACGGTGCGAAAGGGCCAAATCACCAATCGAAATTGGTGTGAAAAGATCAGTGTCGTGCATTTCAATTACTTTCCTTGTTTATTGCGTTACCGTGATGCCAAAGACCACATCACCGACAATAATATATTTGGCGATGGGGCTTGCTTGCGCAATCACAGACCGTCGCCCCTTGGAGGCAGTATTGCCTGGGCGGTTATGAAATCACCGCCGCCCGATCGGCGGCGACGGTCCGCTGATAGGACGGCAATGCGGTCATGCGATCAAAAAACGCCTGTGCATGCGTTGGCAGCTCGTCGCTCACTGAGCGGCGATAGCCGCGCATAACATAACAATTGCTTATGTCGGCAGCGCTCATCTCGTCGCCCAGTAAATACGGTCGATCACTTAACGCTTGATCAAGTGCTTGCATGCTCAAACGGGCCCGCCGCTGCATTTCAGCAATCACCTCATCAAGCGGCGGATTGAACTCACGGCGGTGGTTGGTCATCTCGCCGAGCGGGCGCGAAAAGGTCGCTTCGGCAAACCAACACCACTGCAAATAAAGCGGATAATCCGGCGATGCCAGGCCAGGCTGTAGCTTACCGTCGCCATATCGATCCAAGACGTATTGCATCATCGCACAGGATTCAAACATGGTCATGTCACCATCGATCATGACCGGCACTTTGCCGACCGGGTTCAAGGCCCGCCATTCCGGTGAAGCGCGATAAGCGGCCGAAAAATCCACCGGGATAACCTCATAGGGCAGCCCCAGTTCCTCACAAACCCAGATCACTCGAAAGGCCCGCGTTACCGGCGCATGATAGATTTTCAGCATTGCAAAAACTCCCCTTGTCGCTGCCGCTGACAGCCATGTGGCAAAGGGTAATACTTTTGTGATGATTTCACAAAAAATTCTCATCACCTTAAAACCTCAGGTGCGCCGCGCCACACCATAGGCTGGTGTTATCGACAATTTACCGGCAGTGTCGATAAACTACCGGACGGCAAATCGCGCCCTGTCAATACTTAGGAAAGTCCAACCATGGTTCCAACACCTGCGTTTCAACCCCTTTTGGGACGCCGCGTCATCGACGTGACGCAAGTTCTTGCCGGGCCCTATTGCAGCTATCAGTTGGCCTTGCTTGGTGCTGAAGTGATTAAGATCGAATTGCCGGACGGCGGCGATTGGAGCCGCAGCAACGGCCCGGAAAGTTCATCTGATTCAACAGGCTATACGCTGCCTTTTGTGACCCAGAACAGCGCCAAAAAATCGGTCACCCTTAATCTAAAAAAACCCCGTGCAGTTGCTGCCTTGCGGGCATTAATTGCCAGCGCCGACGTGATGGTCGAAAATTTTAAACCCGGCACCGCTGCCAAGCTGGGCATCGCCTATGATGATGTAAAGCAACTTAATCCGCGCTTGGTGTACGCCTCGCTCTCGGCCTTTGGTCACGACGGCCCGCTTAGCCGGCGGCCGGCATATGATCATATTATCCAGGGCATGTCGGGGATTATGCACACAACCGGCACCCCCACCAGCGTTCCCAATAAAGTCGGCAGCCCGTACATCGACTATGCCACCGGCCTCATGGGCGCTTTTGCGGTGGTCAGCGCATTGATGGAGCAAATGCGCAGCGGTGTCGGTCAATATGTGGATGTGGCCATGCTTGATACGGCAATGTTATTGATGGCATCGCTTACCGTCGCCACCGCCGCCACCGGCCAATCGCCGCCGCCAACAGGCAATGAAGCTTTCAGCGGCTCACCTGCTTCCGGCACCTATCAAACCCGTGCAGGCATGGTCATGCTGGCCGCCAATACCGAGCCGCAATTTCAACGCCTGTGCGCGGCCATTGAGCGCTCTGATTTGCTGCAGGATGAGCGTTTTGCGACGCCTGCCCAACGGCAGCAAAACAAGGCTGCCTTGCACGCCGAATTTGCCGCTGTTTTCGCCGCCCAATCAGCTGCCCATTGGGAAACAATCCTGGCCGAGGCAATGGTCCCGGCAGTGCGCATCCGGCAGTTAGACGAGGTCTTATCAGAGCCGCAATTGGCAGCCCGTGGCGTATTGCAACCGGTCACGTTAGCCGATGGCCAGAGCATTGCCGTGCCAAGCCTCGGCTTTAAGGCAAATGGCCAAGTCATCGCCCCGCAAGCACCGCCGCCGCGCTTAGGTGCTGACACCGATGAGGTTTTAACGGCCCTGGGTTTAGACGTTGCGGCATTGCGCGCCGACGGCGCAATTTGAGCTGAAAAGACTGCGGCAGCGCTAGGCGCTGCCGCAGAAGAATGTTTGGATGTTCTCGAAAGATCGCTGCTTAGCTGGTGGTGGTCCAACCCGAGACAGCCTTCACTTCGAGGAATTCCATGAACCCATGGACGCCGCCCTCACGGCCGTTCCCGGACTGTTTATAGCCGCCAAAGGGGCTGCCCGGTGCCCGGCCTGCGCCATTCACTTGTACCATGCCGGCACGCAGTTGCCGCGCCACCCGTTGAGTCCGTTCATTATCACCACTTTGAACGTAATCCGTTAGGCCATAACTGGTATCGTTGGAAATGGCGACAGCATCATCCTCATTATCAAACGGGATAATCGATAACACCGGGCCAAAGATTTCTTCACGGGCAATTTGCATATCGTTGTTGACGTCGGCAAATACCGTTGGCCGCACAAAATATCCACGATTGAAACCTTCCGGACGACCGGTCCCACCGGCGACTAAGCGGGCACCCTCATCAATCCCGGCTTGGATCAATGCTTGTACCTTGTCGAATTGGACCTCGGAAACCAGCGGGCCAATATGGTTGCCGTCGTCACTTGGCTGGCCGACCTCGGTTGCTTCGGCTGTTTGGCGCGCAACTTCGACGGCATCATCATAGACCGAGCGTTCAACCAACATCCGGGTCGGCGCATTACATGACTGCCCGGTGTTATTGAAGCAATGCAGTGCCCCGCGCTTCACGGCCCGGGCAACATCACAATCCGCAAAAACGATATTGGCACCCTTGCCGCCCAGTTCCAGGGAAACCCGCTTAACTGTTTCAGCGGCAGCTTTGGTCACGGCAACACCGGCCCGGGTGGAGCCTGTGAAGCTCATCATATCAATATCGGGATGGTGGCTCATCGCCTCACCGACGGTTGGTCCGTCACCATTGACCAGGTTGAAAACCCCTTTTGGAAAGCCTGCTTCATGGACCATTTCAGCAAACAAAAGTGAGGACATGGGTGCGATTTCAGAAGGCTTTAAAACCACTGTGCAGCCGACACCAATGGCGGGAACCACTTTCAGCGTGACTTGGTTCATCGGCCAGTTCCAAGGTGTGATCAGGCCACAGACGCCAATGGCTTCATGGATGATATATTCATCCGGCGTATCTTCCCGAAGCTGCCCTTCGTAGGTGAATTCTTTGAGGGCGCGGATGAAGGCTTTGATGTGACCAAGACCTGCCGCCGCCTGTGCATTGGTCGCCAATTTCATCGGCGCACCCATTTCAGCCGAAATAGCTTCCGCCATCTCAGGCATGCGGTTTTTATAAATGTCGGCAAGTTTTTCAAGCAAAGCGAGCCGCTCTTCAGCAGCTGTTTGGCTCCAACCGGCGAAAGCTGCACGGGCAGCAGCGACCGCCGCATCAACATCGGCCTGACCGCCTAAAGAAATAACCGCATACGGGCTTTCATCGGCAGGATTAATAACCTCAAAATTATGTGCTTTGGCTGGCGCAACCCAGGCGCCATCAATATAAAACTCCGTTTTCTGCAGCATCTTCAATTCCCCTTCCTGTCCTCATCGTGCGGGCCGGCCGACGCCATGCCCTAAATGTGCCGAATAGCTTGTTGTATAGATGAGTTATCACGATCATAAATGCAATGGCCGGGCGCACAGGTCGCACCAAGCGACGATCATAGAGGCTCACTTACTTGTTTGCCAATGCCTCAATACGTGCCGCCAGGGGCGCTCCCAAAGGCGAGTCTTTTGGCAGTTTGGCGAGCAAACGCTGCCAATACTCGCGCGCCGCCGTGCCGCGACCTGCGCGGGCCGCAATTTCGCCAAGGAAAAACAACGCCCGAGGATGGTCTGCATCAAGCGCTTCAATACGGCCAATCAAATCGGCAAAGCCCGCCGGAAAACCCGCTTCTAACGGCGTTGTCGCCAATAAGGCTTCTGACCAAGCAACCAAAATATCGGTCCGTTCAGGGGCCAGTCGCGCCGCCTGCTGAAACGCTTTTACCGCAGCCGGAAAGCGTTCCATCACCATGTAGGAGCGGGCCAATCTTAGCCAGCCTTGAAGATCATCAGGTGCCGCTTTTAGCCGTGCGGCCAATCCGGCCACCATATTTTCAATCTGCTGTTGTTGCGCCAAGGCTTCGGCCGCCTGTGCACGCTCGGCCGCGCGGCCGCTATACGGCTGGTCAGCCTGCCCAGGGCGTCCCAATTGCCAATAACTGAGCGGCGCGCCAAGCAGCAAAATTACCGTCAACAGCGCGATGAGCATCAGGCGCTGGCGATAACTTGCCGTCACAGCTGCCGGATCAGCTGCCCGGTTAGCTGCCTGGTTAGCTGGCGGATTAGCTGTCGTGGCGGCGGTATCAGCGCTCAGCATGCGGCGCTCGACCTCCAGCTTAGCGGCAAGATAGGTGTCTTCCTGTAACCGTCCGGCGCTGCGCTCACGGGCTAATTCGGCAAGTTGATCCTTATAAATCAACAACGCCGCAGCCGCCGCCGACGCCGGCGCCGAAGACTGCCGAAAAACGCCTAATGCCAGCATCACCAAAACCAGCGCCAACAAGACAACGGCCAGGATCCAAAAAAGCATTATTGCGGCCCCTGGTCAGCCGCTGTCAGGCTTTTAATCCGCGCCTGCTCAGCAGCGCTTAACGGCGGCAATGCGGTCACCGGGCGACGCCGACGGACCCAAATAATACCACCAAAGCCAAGCAACAAAATCACCCCCGGGCCGGTCCAAAGAATCAGCGTCGAGGCTTTGATCGGTGGTGACAGCAGCACATAATCGCCATAACGCGCAGCGATATAGGCAAGCGCCGCACGATCATCATCACCGGCCTGCAAGCGTTCCCGTAACACCAGGCGTAAGTCCCGTGCCAAATCGGCATCGCTGTCGTCAATTGATTGGTTTTGGCACACCAAACAGCGCAGCTCCTGGCTGAGGTTTCGAGCCCGCGCCTCCAGGGCCGGGTCGCTCAACCTTTCATCAGGGCGCACCGCCAACGCCGGTGAGCCGCCGCTGACGCCGATCACAAAAATCAGCACCACGACAGCCAATTTAGCGTGAAGCTTTGCCGCCGGCATCACTGGTTTGCCTGCTGCAATGCCTGCCATCGCGGTAAAATTTCTTCGGCAACGACAGCCGCCGTCAGGGGACCGACATGGCGATAGCGGATGCGTCCGCCGGCATCGACCAAATAGGTTTCCGGCACCCCATAGACACCCCAATCGATGGCTACCCGGCCGTCACGATCAACCCCAATCTGGCGATACGGGTCGCCTAATTCAGCAAGCCAAGCACGGCTTGCTTGTGGATCGTCTTTATAACTCAGGGCCAGCACCTCAACATCGGCGCGGGCCGCTAACCGCATGATGATTGGATGCTCTACCCGGCACGGACCGCACCACGAGGCAAACACGTTCAGCATCTTTGGCTGACCGCCGAAGTCAGCGGTGCTGAGTCCCTTTTTGCCAGGGTGCAGGGCGGGCAGGGCAAAATCCGGGACGGGTCGATCAATCATCGCCGACGGTACGGCGCTGGGATCAAGATCAAGACCACGATAGAAAAAGCCGCCAATAATCAACAGCACCAAAACAGGCAGCGCGAACAGCAGCCGGTTCATGATCCGGCCTCCGTGCGCAGTTCTGCCACCTGCTTGCGGCGGGCCGGTGCGCCCACCCGCAAGCGCCGATCGCTAAGCGATATCGCACCCCCTCCGGCCATCATCAAGATACCTGCCCACAGCCACGGCACCAGGGGATTAAAATACAATCGCACCACCCAGGCTTGAGCGGGATTCGATGCAGCAGCGGCAGAACCGGCGGTCTGACCACGATTAAGCAGCTCGGCAGGTTCGATCACAGCATATAGATCACCCCAAAAAGTCGACCGGATAGCAGCTTCGGTGGTGACCATGGATTGCACCGTATAAGTGCGTTTTTCCGGTTGGAGAACGGTCACAAATCGGCCATCGGCATCACGTACCGTCAACTGGCCAACCAAAGCTTGGTAGTTAGGCCCGGCCTGTTGGCCAACCTCATCCAAGGTCACGCTATAGCCGGCCACTTGGAATTGATCGCCTGGATGGGCAGCCTCAATCACCTCGGTTTTCCAAAAACTGTCGCCAACCATGCCGCAAATCATCACCGCCAGGCCAAGATGTGCCAAGCTCATCCCATGGGCGGCCCGCGGCAGGCCTGTCACGCGGGCCAAGGTCCGCGACCAATCGCCATCCCTGAAAGCTTGCCCAAGGCCGACCCTTTGGCCCCATTCGATCGCCACCCCGGCGGCCAACCACGCTGCAAAAGCAATCCCAATGACAGCCCCAATCGGACCGCCGTCGCGCCACCACCAAACCAATAAAGCGGCAGCCAGCGCAGTCAGCGCGGCGCCCCATAAGCGCCCTAAAACACCAGCCAAATCGGCACGTTTCCATGGCAGCAGCGGGCCAATCGCCGCCAGCACCACCAGCGGCATCATCAAAGGCACGAACGTGGCATTAAAATAGGGGGCGCCGACCGACACTTTGGGACCGTCAAGCGCATCTAAGAACAGCGGATATAAAGTCCCTAAAAGGACTGTTGCGGTTGCTGTTGCCAACAGCAGATTGTTCAACACCAAGCCACCTTCTCGGCTAATCGGGCGGAACAAGCCACCTGCTTGCAGGGCCGGTGCCCGCCAGGCAAAAAGCCCTAAGGCACCGCCGGTTGCCAGCACCGTCAAAATCAGAATGAAGACGCCGCGTTCAGGGTCTGTGGCAAAGGCATGGACCGATGTCAGCACCCCCGAGCGAACCAGGAACGCACCCATCAAGCTTAACGAGAAAGCCAGGATCGCCAATAAAATTGTCCACGCCTTCAAAGCATCACGTTTTTCGGCAACGCTGGCCGAATGCAACAGCGCGGTGGCCGCCAGCCAAGGCATGAAACTGGCATTTTCAACCGGATCCCAAAACCACCAACCCCCCCAGCCAAGTTCATAATACGCCCACCAACTGCCAAGGCCGATGCCAAGCGTTAAAAACACCCAGGCGACCAAAGTCCAGGGCCGTACCCAGCGCGCCCAGGCCGGATCGACCCGGCCATCCAGCAAGGCGGCGACAGCAAAGGAGAATGCGACCGACAGGCCAACATAGCCGAGATATAGCATCGGCGGATGGAAGGCCAAACCTGGGTCTTGCAATAGCGGGTTTAGATCGCGGCCATCAAGCGGCGCCGGCAAAAGCCGCTCAAACGGGTTTGAGGTCAAAATGATGAACAGCAAAAAGCCCACACCGACCAGTGCTTGAACGCCCAACACCCGAGCCTTCAGGCGGTCAGGAAGGTTTTGCCCAAAAACCGCAATCGCCATCCCAAATAATGCCAACACCGTTACCCATAACAGCATTGAGCCTTCGTGATTGCCCCAAACACCTGTCACTTTATACAGCATCGGCATCAGCGAATTTGAATTGGCGGCAACATTTGCAACCGAGAAATCGGAGACGATATGGGCATGGCTTAAGGCCACGAAAGCAACCGCCAAGCAGCCCAGATGGGCGATGGCGGCAGGGCCGCTGACGGCCATCAAGAGCGCATTATTTCGACCCCCGCCAAGCAGCCCCAAACCGGCTTGGGCGACGGCGACAAACAGCCCCAGTATCAGCGCGAAATGACCAAGCTCGACGATCATTTCTCAGCTCCTTGGCCGCCCTGCCAGTTACCGCTGCGTTTCAGCGCTTCGGCAACTTCCGCCGGCATATAGTTTTCATCATGCTTGGCCAATACTTCGGAGGCGATGAAGACCCCGTTTTCAACCCGGCCTTCGGCAACCACACCCTGACCTTCACGGAACAGATCCGGCAGGGCGCCGGCGAAACGAACCGCCAGCGAACTGGCACCGTCGGTAACTCGGAACTGCACACTTAGCCCCTCGCCGGTCGGCTGCACGCTGCCTTCTTCGACCAACCCGCCAAGACGGATCCGCTGGCTGGCCGGCGGCGCTTTCGCCGCAATTTCCGATGGGCTGAAGAAAAACACTAAATTTTCCTCGAATGCCGATAGCACCAAAGCGACGGCCAATGACAAAAGGCCGATGCCGCCAAGCGCAAACAGCAACCGTTTACGCTTCGCTTTCATCATGCCCTCCTGAGCCATCTTGGCGGTCAGCTTGGCGGTCACGGCGGCGGCCCAGACCCAGCCCCTCAAGGGCCGTCAGCTCAGCTTGTTGGCGGCGCAGCTCATGCCAAGCCTGCACCGCAAAGACAAGCAACAACAGCGCCACGACCCCATAGGCCGGCCAGACAAAGTAAGCATATCCACCCATGTCCAGAAAATGATCCATCCTAGGTTTCCGCCGCCAGCAATTTCAGCACCTGCACTCGGCGGCTTAACAGCCGCGCCCGCATCCGCAAGATCACCACCACCAGAAAATAGGCTTTCATCCCTGCCGCCATCAGCAACAGCGGCAATAACATCGACGGGTCAATCGCCGGCCCGGACATTTTAATCACGCTGGCCGGTTGGTGCAGGGTATTCCACCAGTCGACGGAGAATTTAATGATCGGCACATTAATCACGCCGACCAGTGCCAGAACAGCGGCTGCCCGGGCACCACGTTCCCGGTTATCAAAGGCTTGCGACAGCGCGATATAGCCAAGGTATAAAAACAACAGGATCAGCATCGAGGTTAAGCGCGCGTCCCAGACCCACCATGTGCCCCACATCGGCTTGCCCCAGAGGGAACCTGTGATCAGCGCAGCGGCGGTGAACGCCGCCCCCAAAGGTGCTGCTGCCTGGGCAAAAATATCTGCAAGTGGATGCCGCCAAATCAGAAAACTTGCGCTGGCCGCCGCCATCGCCACATAAACAAACAGCGCCATCCAGGCGGCCGGCACGTGGACATACATGATCCGCACCGTCTCACCCTGTTGGTAGTCGGCCGGTGAGGCCAGCAACGCAAAATACAACCCAACCAGCAGCAAGCCGGCAGCAAGCGCCGTCATCCACGGCAAAATCATGGCGGCAACGGCCATGAAACGCGCTGGATTTGCAAAGCGGTGAAACATCTCGTCTCTCTTGCCTCAGGTCATCGCTTGGCGCAGCGCCGCAGCTGTCGCCCAAGGTGCCAATGCGGCTGCAACCGCTGCTGCCGCACCAAGCAATAATAAGTGTGGTCGGCTGCTGCCCATCGATACCGCAGCATCAATCGCCCCAACCCCGAAAATAAGAACCGGCACTGCCAACGGCAAGACCAGGAGTGCAACTAAAATGCCGCCACGACGGGCACCAATTGTCAGGGCGGCGGCAATCGCACCAAGTAAACTTAACGTCACAGTCGTTAACCCTAAGGCCAGCAACATGACCCCGAGGGCAACCGCCGGTAAATTCAACAGCAAACCTAAAATAGGTGCCAGTATGATCATCGGCAAGCCAGTGGTCAGCCAATGGCCAAGGCATTTAGCAAGCACCAAAAACTCCACCGGCAGCGGCGACAGGAGCAGCTGCTCTAAGGTGCCGTCGTCGAAGTCCTGCTGAAACAAACGGTCAAATGACAACGTTGCCGCCAACAACGCCGTAACCATCAAAACGCCGCCTGAAATGGGGCCAAGAATTGCCGGATCAGGGCCAATGGCAAGCGGGAAAAGCGCCACAACGACGATAAAAAACATCAATCCCGTGGCCGCGTCGGCGCCTTGCCGGACACTCAGCCGCAAGTCGCGCTTCATAACTGCGACAAAGGCACGCATTACCAGCCCTCACCACCGCCGGCAGCAAGCAGATCATTGCCCGCCGGTTGAAAATCATCTAGCCGCACCCTGCGACACTTGGCGCTTAAGCTCAATTCCACATGGGTTGCCAAGACGACCCCGCCGCCGCGCCGGCAATGATCGTCAATCGCCGCCGTGATTGCCGTTTGACCAAAGCGATCAAGGCCAACTGTTGGTTCATCCAATAACCACAGCGGTGCCGGCGCCACCAGCAGCCGTGCCAGAGCTAGCCGCCGCCGCTGCCCGGATGATAAGAATCGTGCCGGTAGGTCGGCGACCGCCGTCAGACCCAAGGCGTCCAGCGCGTCGCTGATCGCCGCCGGTGCCGCCCCCCAAACATCCCCCCAAAAGGTTAGGTTCTCGCGGCAGCTGAGCGCTGGGTTAATCGCTTCTGCGTGGCCAACATAACGCACATGATCTATGCGCTCGCCAGGGCCCTGCCATGTAAGCGCCCCGGATAGCGGAGCCAACAGCCCCGCAAGCAAGCGTAAAAGGCTTGATTTTCCGCTGCCGTTTTGGCCCTCCAGAAAGACCACGTCGCCACTTGCCACCGCCACATCTAAGCTGGCGAAAACCAACCGCTCTGCGCGCAAGCAACTGAGGGCGTGACCGCTCAAGCGGAACTCTGGATAGTGAAACATGGGCTTCATATACGCGCCACCTTTGCCGTCGTCCAGCGTCGCACTAGACAGCGGCGTTACGTGCGCTAAAGTGCCGCTCCCACCGATGGAGTATGACACTATGACTGTTGCCCCCGCTTCAACCGCTCTCAAGCGTTTTAAAGTTTTGGATCTCACTCGCGTTCGCGCCGGCCCCACCTGTGTTCGACAATTGGCCGATTGGGGCGCAAACGTGATTAAAATCGAGGCCCCTGTTGACCCTGCCGGCGGCGACAGTATGGGCGGCCCACGCCATGGCTCCGATTTTCAAAATTTGCATCGAAATAAGCGCGCCCTCAGCCTGAATTTGAAAGATCCGGAAGGTTTGGCGATTTTTAAGCGTCTTGCCGCCGATGCCGATGTCATTGTCGAAAATTACCGACCCGATGTGAAAACCCGCTTGGGGATCGATTATGAGACCTTAGCCAAGGATAATCCGCGCCTGGTCTATGCCAGCATCTCCGGGTTTGGCCAAGATGGCCCCTATGCAAAACGTCCCGGTTTTGACCAAATTGCCCAAGGCATGGGCGGTTTAATGTCGATCACCGGCGCACCTGGTGAGGGGCCGATGCGAGTCGGTATTCCGATTGCCGATCTCTGTGGCGGGCTATTTGCCGCGCAAGGTATTTTCATTGCCCTGCTGGAACGCGAAGAATCAGGCAAAGGTCAGTGGATCCACACCTCACTGCTGCAAGCCCAAATCTTTATGCTCGACTTCCAAGCGTCACGCTGGACCATGAGCGGAGAAGTCGCCGGACAGGCTGGCAATAACCATCCAACCAGTATCCCAACAGGGGCGTTTAAAACCACCGATGGCTACATTAACTTGGCCGTCTCCGGCGGGGAAATTTGGCAACGCTGCGCCAAGGTCTTGGAGCGTGAAGATTTGATCACCAATCCTGACTATGCCAGTGGTGGCGACCGATCCCGTAACCGCGATACCTTGAACGCGATTATTCAGGACATTCTATTGCATAAATCCAGTGCCGAATGGGTTGAAGCTTTCAACGCCGCCGGCGTGCCATGTGGGCCGATCTATGCCATCAATGAAGTTTTCGAGGACCCGCAAGTAAAGCATTTGGGGATGGCTAAAACGGTCCATTCACCGAATATCGGCCGTGATATTGACTTGATTAACCAACCGATCACCATGAGCCGGACACCCACATCAATGACTCGCTACCCTCCCGATCCGGGCGAGCAAAGCGATGAAGTGCTCTCGGAACTTGGCCTATCAGCTGCCGAGATCGCCGATCTGCGCGACCGCCGTATCATTTAAATACCGCATTTATAGTCTGGAGTTCTTTTACGATGAGTATCGATACCGACCGCATTTTAACGTCGCGTGACGGCAGCTGCCTAACCATTACCTTTAATAACCCCCACAAGCTGAACGCCATGTCGAAAGATATGTGGCTCGCCGCCGCCGACATCTTAGAGGCCGCAGGCAAGGATGATTCCGTTCGCTTGGTGATCTTGACTGGGGCCGGTGATCGGGCCTTTGTGGCCGGCGCCGATATTTCCCGTTTTGCCGATGAGCGCAGTAACTTTGAGGCTCAGCTTGATTATGGCCGTGCTGTCGAAGCCATGCACATAGCGTTGAAAAATGTCCGCAAACCAACCATCGCCCGGGTCAACGGTTACTGCATCGGCGGCGGCTTGGCGATTGCCATTGATTGCGATCTGCGCTTGGTTTCCGATAAGTCGACCTTTGCCGTGCCGGCGGCAAAATTAGGTCTTGGCTATGCGGCCGGCGGAATTCGTACCCTACGGGAATTGGTCGGCCCGTCTTTTGCCGCCGAGATTTTTTATACCGCCCGTCAATTCAGCGCCGAAGACGCCCGCATCATGGGCTTGGTGAACCGCGTTGTGCCGGAAGCCGAATTAGAAGATTTGGTCGCTGACTACGTTCGCCGGATCACCGAAAACGCCCCCTTGACCATCGCTGCCGCGAAACAAGCGATCATCGAGCTGGGCAAGCCTGACGCCAATCAAGATCTGGATCTTTGCCAGACTTTGGTTGAAACCTGTTTTTCCAGTGACGACTATCAGGAAGGCCGCTTAGCCTTCATGGAAAAACGCAAACCAAATTTTCAAGGCCGCTAAACCTGTTTACGCGGGGCCGCCGAAGTTACGTTAGTAGCCAAGTCGGCCCCGAAACGGCACGCCGGTGAGCACGCTGATCAAATGCCCGGCCATCACAAAGGCCGCCACCAGAGCAAGCATCTGAATCAAGGTCAGCGGCAGCCATTGGGGCCGGCCATGTTGGCGTGGCTTGCGCTGCTGCCAATTGGCCAGCGCAAAAATCCCAACAGCGAGCACCAAAATCCCCAAAGGTGTTGCAACATCACTCATGGCAGGTGCCAAAAAAACAGGGCCGTGTGACCACGGCCCTGCGCTTCGTCATGCTGTGCAAAGAGTTTACGCCGCGGTGGCAAGATTGCGCAGCACGTAGTGCAAAATGCCGCCATTGCGGTAGTAATCAACTTCATCGGCGGTATCGATCCGGCACAGCAAGGTGATATCTTTGCTGCTGCCGTCGGCAAATGTGATCTTGCAGTGAACATCCATGCCGGGTTTCAAGCCATCCTTTAAGCCGGTCAGATCAAAGCTTTCATTGCCTGTTAAGCCGAGGGTTTCACGGTTATCACCGCCCTTGAACTGCAATGGCAGCACACCCATGCCAACCAGGTTTGAGCGATGGATCCGCTCAAAGCTTTCGACGATGACAGCTTTTACACCAAGCAAGCGTGTGCCCTTGGCGGCCCAATCACGAGACGACCCTGTGCCATATTCTTTGCCGCCAATGACCACCAATGGCACGCCTTCGTCTTGATAGCGCATGGCTGCATCATAGATCGACATTTGATCGCCCGATGGGGTGTGTTTGGTTTGCCCACCGGTGACATTATTCAGCATCTCATTGCGCAACCGAATATTCGCAAAAGTGCCGCGCATCATCACCTGGTGATTGCCGCGACGGGCCCCATAGGAGTTAAATTCCTCCGGTCGAATTTGCCGCTCCAACAGGTAGTCACCGGCCGGACCATCTTTGGCGATGTTGCCGGCGGGCGAAATATGGTCGGTGGTGATCGAGTCACCAAGAACCGCCAATTCACGAGCCCCATGGACATCCTCAATGTCACCGATTTCCATCGACATACCTTCAAAATAGGGCGGGTTCTGGACATAGGTTGAGCCGTCATTCCAATCGTAGGTCAAACCACCGGAAGTCGGCACGGCCTGCCATTCGTCGCTGCCGTCAAACACATTGGCATACCGTGCCCGGTACATTTCCGGGCTCAGATTGGCCAGGATGGTTTCTTCGACCTCCCGGTTTGAGGGCCAGATATCGCGCAGATAGACAGGGTTGCCGTCACGATCTTCGCCCAGGGCATCGCGGCTGACATCAATGTTCATGTTACCGGCAATCGCATAGGCGACGACCAGTGGCGGCGAGGCCAGGTAATTGGCCCGGCTCAATGGGTTGACCCGCCCTTCGAAGTTACGATTGCCTGACAGCACCGAGGCGGCAAACAAGTCATTTTCTTCGACCGCCTTCATCACCGCATCATTGACCAAGCCGGAGTTACCGATACAGGTCGTGCAGCCATAGCCAACCAGGTTAAACCCAAGCGTATCGAGGGCATCTTGCAAGCCGGCGGCAACCAAATAATCAGTCACCACTTGGCTACCCGGTGCCAGCGATGTTTTCACCCAAGGCTTGACCGTCAAACCCTTGGCAACCGCATTGCGGGCGACCAGCCCGGCGGCAAACAGCACCGCTGGATTTGAGGTATTGGTGCAGCTGGTGATGGCGGCAATCACAACCGCCCCATCGGTCAATTCATAGTCGGCACCGGCAACCGGGAAAGTCTGTGGGCTGCGACCGGCAAGATCTTGCAAGGTACCGGCAAATGAGCTGGCGGCGTCTTTTAACAGAACCCGGTCCTGCGGCCGCTTCGGTCCCGCCAAGGACGGCTCAACATGGGACAAGTCCAGCGATAAGGTATCGCTGAAAACCGGATCAGGGGCATCGGCGCTGCGCCACATGCCTTGTGCTTTGGCATAGGCTTCGACCAAGGCGACACGATCATCGTCGCGGCCCGTAAAGGCCAAGTATTTGATCGTTTCCTCGTCAATCGGGAAAAACCCACATGTGGCCCCATATTCCGGTGCCATGTTGGCGATTGTGGCACGGTCGGCAAGCGACAATTGATCCAGGCCTGGGCCATAAAATTCAACGAATTTGCCGACCACACCTTTGGCCCGCAACATTTGTACGACGGTCAAGACAACGTCAGTTGCAGTGGTCCCTTCCGGTGCTTTGCCGGTCAGCCGGAAACCGACCACATCGGGGATCAGCATTGATACCGGTTGACCCAGCATCGCTGCCTCGGCCTCGATGCCGCCGACACCCCAGCCAAGCACCGCCATGCCGTTGACCATGGTGGTATGGCTATCGGTGCCAACCAAGGTATCGGGATACGCGATGGTGACGCCGTCTTCTTCTTTGGTCCAGACAGTTTGCGCCAAATATTCCAGGTTCACTTGGTGGCAAATGCCGGTGCCCGGCGGCACAACGCGGAAATTACGGAAAGCTTCCGAGCCCCAGCGTAAAAACTCATAACGCTCGCCGTTACGTTCAAACTCAAGATCGACATTGTTCTGGAACGCGGACGCGGTGCCGAAGCTGTCAACCATAACCGAATGGTCAATCACCAAATCAACCGGCGACAGCGGGTTAATCTTTTCCGGGTCGCCGCCAAGTCCAACCATGGCATCACGCATCGCGGCCAGATCGACAACTGCCGGCACCCCGGTGAAGTCCTGCATCAGAACCCGTGCCGGGCGATAGGCGATCTCACGGTCGGAGCTGCCTGTCTTTGCCCATTCGGCAAGGTTCGCAACATCATCGCTGGAGACTGTCCGGCCATCTTCATGGCGCAACAAATTTTCAAGCAACACTTTCAGCGAGAAGGGCAAGCGGGCAATATCGCCAAGCCCTGTTTCCGCGAGTGCGGCAAGCGAGAAATAATCATAAGTTTTGCCGGCCACCTTCAATTGGCGGCGGCTATTGGCGCGGTATTGACCATCAGTCACAGGCTATCTCCTTGATCGCTCAGATCCGTCGGGGGTGGCCGGTCGAGGTGCGCCCCAGGCCGGTCGCGTCGGGCACGCGGCTTGATATCCAAGCAACGCACAACACTGCAACACGCAGCATCGCTAACGTTATATTCAGCTTGGGGTGCGGTTGAAAGAGAAACTGTTGAAAATTGCTGCGCGAAAAGTTGCCACAGCAAAAAATTACAATTTTTAGTTGTTTATTACAGTTGACCCAGCCGTTATCGTCGACTAGCGTTTAATCGCTTTTAGGTTGTAAACTATCATTGAAAGAACACGAAAAGCGTCTGATGCGCATGGCACAACCTAAATTTAATGCAGCGTTTTTGAGCTTGTTGGCAGCGTGGAATCTGCAGAAAAGCCGCTAAATTTAGCTTTAGGTAGCAAAGGAACCTACACCAATGACGCAGGGCTATCCTGATCCGCAGGTCTACGATACCACGCCCAAACTTCTCAAATACAACGCCGAACAATTCCCAGACGATGTTGCGTTGCGGCAAAAAAATTTTGGTATTTGGGAAGAATTTACCTGGGCGGAGTTTCATCAACGGGTGCGGCATTTAAGCTTAGCGATGCAGGCCTTGGAAATCGGCAGCAACGAGGTTGTCGCACTGCTTGGTGACAACAATGTCGATTGGCTGTGCGCTGAAATTGCGGCTCATACCGTTGGCGCAATGTCCATGGGAATTTACCGCGACGAGCAGGCCTTGATGTCAGCCTTAACCAGTCACGTTGCCGACGCCAAAGTCAAAACCGCATATTATGCCGAAACCCTCGCTGCGATTGACTCGGCCGCCATTACCGATCGGGCTGCCCTGGCACACTTGCCGATCCTGCGCAAAAGCGACCTGATGACAATCCAAAAGCGGCAACCACCCTTTGGCGGCCTCACCACCGTCGCCAATGGCCAGCTGCAGCATATTTTCGTATCACCGGGGCCGATCTACGATCCGGAGGCTGTGGGCGGCGACCCATGGCGGTTTGCGCGGGCCATCTTTGCGGCCGGGTTTCGCCCTGGCGACGTGATCCATAATAGTTTTTCCTATCACCTGGTGCCGGCCGGACAAATGTTTGATTTGGCGGCCCGCAGCCTTGGCTGTGCGGTTGTGCCGGGCGGCGTTGGGCAAACTGAAATGCAGATCCAATGCATGCATGACCTTCGCCCGGCAGGCTATGCCGGCACCCCTAGTTTTCTGAAAATTTTGCGAGAGCATGCGGCCGAACAGGGTATCGACATTGGCTCAATGCGGCGGGCCGTTGTCGGCGCCGAGCCCTTCCCGCCAAGCCTGCGCCAAGCGATTAAAGATCTTGGCGTTGAGGCGCTGCAAAATTACGGCACCGGTGACCTTGGGCTGATCGCCTACGAAAGCCCCGCCCTCGACGGCATGATTTTGGACGAAAACATCATCGTTGAAATTGTCCGGCCCGGCAGCGGCGATCCGGTTGCCGACGGTGAAGTCGGGGAAATTGTGGTCACCAATCTTGATCCCGCCTATCCACTGATTCGGTTTGCGACCGGCGATATGTCGGCAATCATGCCTGGCAGCAGCCCCTGTGGCCAAACCAATACCCGCATCAAAGGCTGGATGGGACGCGCTGACCAAACCACAAAAGTGCGCGGCATGTTTGTTCATCCCAAGCAAATCAACGAGATTGTGAAACGCCATCCGGAGATTGTGAAAGCCCGCTTGACCGTCGACAGCAGTGATGGCCGCGACAGGATGACGTTAGGCTGCGAAATAGCCCTCGACGAGGCGGCAACGGCGCTTCATGACAGCATCTACGCGAGCATCCAGACGGTAACGAAGTTACGTGCTGAGGTCAGCCTGCTGCCACTTGGCAGCCTGCCAAATGACGGCAAAGTGATTGATGACGTGCGGACGTTTGAATAACCCCGGCAGCGGCTGAAGGACACTGTCGGCGATGCTGTTTCGGCCAGTGGCCGGCACCGTCATTGGCACCCTGTCTTCTCCTTGCTCACAACGTTTTGATCCATCGTGATTTCGCCGATAATGGCGGTCGCATTAGGTTAAGGCTTATGCGGTTTATGTCTGTCATCTTGAGTTTGACGCTATTGGTATTTTCCCAAAATGCCATCGCGGCGGAGCGACCGGTGGTCATTGAGCTGTTCACCAGTCAAGGCTGTAGTTCGTGCCCGCCGGCCGACCGGCTGTTGGGCGAATTGGCCGAACGCGATGATCTCATCGCACTCGCCTACCACATCGATTACTGGGATTACATTGGCTGGAAAGACCCGCTGGGTTTGAAAGCCGCGACCTTGCGGCAGCGCGCCTATGCCAAGTCGATGCATAGCCGGCAAATCTTCACGCCGCAGTTAATCGTTGATGGGACGGTATCGGTGGTCGGTTCTGATGAAGGTGCTGTCACTGCGGCGATAAAAGAGGCGCAACGGGCAGCCCGCAACCAACCCCAGGCCATTGCCATTGGCCTCCGGCCAGATGGCGGTGACCTTATTTTGAACTTGCCCGCAAGCCCCGGTGTAGGTGCCGCCAGTATCTGGTTGGTGGCCTTTGACGACCGCCATGTGACCGATATTCCACGCGGCGAAAATTCCGGCCGAACCTTGGTTGATATTCACGCCGTGCGGGCGATTACCAATCTTGGGCCGTGGCGCGGCGCCTCGGCCAGCCAGCGGATTCCCTCATCATCCTGGCCGCCAAGCAGCGATAATATCGCCATCCTGGTGCAGGCCGATGGCCATGGCGCGATCGTCGCCGCCCAGAAACTGCGGCTGCGCGCCATACCCTAGTAGCCGACCTGCGGCGGACAGCAGGCGGCTAACTCAGCACAAAACCGCCATCGACTGTGATCGCCGTGCCGGTCATATACGACGATGCATCGGAGGCGAGGAGCAACAACGCACCATCTAAATCGGCAGGTGCACCTAAGCGGCCCACCGGCACCTTGCGGGCAATCATTTTTTCACCGGCCGGCGATTGGAAGAAGGCTTGGTTCATTGGGGTTTCGATGTAGCCGGGCGCGATGGCATTCACCCGCACCCCGGTTTTTGCCAATTCCGCACCCATCGCCCGGGTCAAATGCAACAACCCGGCTTTTGAAGCACAGTAGGGCGTGACCTGCCCGATCACGTCCTGTCCCAGAACCGAGGCAATATTGATGATCGAGCCGGCGCCGCGCTCAACCATCCGCCGGGCCACGCGCTGCGCGACAAAAAAACAGCCGCGCAAATTTGTATCAACCACGGCGTCATAATCTTCCGGTTCTTGGTCCAAGAACGGCTTGGTAATCGCCACACCAGCGTTATTGACCAAAATATCAATGCCACCCAGAGCTGCTTCAATATCGATCACCGCCTGCTCAATGGCGGCAACATCGGTCACATCCATGGCCACCGGCAAAGCCGTGCCGCCGCGGCCTTCAATCTCGGCCGCCAAGCTGGCGAGTTTGTCGGTTTGCCGTGCGGCCACAGCAACCGCCGCACCCTTGTCTGCCAGAACCTCCGCAAAGCGTCGGCCAAGACCCTGTGACGCTCCCGTCACCAAGGCTGTTTTACCTGTTAAATTAAAGCCTTCCGCCATCGTCCCGCTCTCCACCCCGTGATTTATCTGCACTTGCGAAAAGTGCTTAAACAGCAGCCTTACTGCGCATTTCGCCGTAAACAATTTCTGCCATGACAAAGCCGGTAATTGCCGTGACTGCCAGCAGTTGCGGCCAGGTGATGTGGTCGCCAAGAATGAAATAGGCCAAAATGGTGGCAATCACCGGCTTTAAGAAAAACAGATAATTACCACGCCCCACATCGGGCACATTGCCTAAACCCCAAAGCCATAGAATGAAACCGATACAGGTGTTCCAAATCCCAAGGGCAATGATCGCACCTGCTTCAGAGGCGCTGCGGGCAAGTAGATCCAGTGGGTTTACCCAAACTCCCCAAACCAACCCAACCACAGGCCAAAGCGCGAAAAAGCCCAACACAAATGTATAGGTGGTCATCCGAATGGCCCCGTATTGGCCGGTATACGGTTTGATCAGGACCAAGTAGAACGCCCCGATGACCGCGCACCCAAGGGCCATCAATAGGCCAATAAGGTTGCTGTCCGTTGCATTGGCCTGATTGGCAAACCCGTCGGATAACAAAAATACGCAGCCCAAAAAGGCGCCAACGCCGCTGAACAGTTTGGCTTTACCGATCGTCGTTCCGTCAACAACTTTAGCAACAAAGACGACCAGGATCGGCATGGTGGTCACCAAGGTTGCAACTTCCACCACGGACGCAAAATCAAGCGCCCAGTGAAAGAAAAACTGCCCCACTGTCATGCCAAAAATCGACAACCCGGCAATCGGCACGAAATCGCGTTTCAGCGGCGTCCATAGGTCGCGCGAACTGGGCACCAGCAGGGCGACAATGATCAGCGCAAGACCGCCCAACATGAATCGCCAGACCGTTACCTCCGGGCCTGCCAACGCCGTTAACTTGACCACAAACTCACTGGACGCGTGTCCGCATACGCCCAAGAATGCCGCTGTGTAAGCAAGCCATATAATCACCCGCGAGGGCCTGGAAGCTGGGGTCGCCGAAGAAGTCATTTGGAAGCCTGGCTAAGAAAAACAAAATTCGTGCCGCGCTATGTTACTCTGCTATCGATCACGGCGCGACTTGAAATCAGCATCGCCAGGCAGTGTTTTTGTCATCTCATTTGCCGGCGGTTTTGTGGTTTGGGTGCCGCACATGATCATATCTATGCTGAAACGCCGACTGACTTTCAAGGAGCGATTAAGATGACCTGGATAAAAATTGTAAGCTTTGAGGAAGCGCGCGGTCGGCTGCGGCAATTATATGAGCGGATTGCCCATGCCTCGGGCAATGTCGATAATATCATGCTGGCGCACTCGCTGCGGCCACATTCGATGGAAGGTCATATGCAGCTCTATAAAAATGTTCTGCATCATACCGGCAACAGCATCGACAAATGGTTTCTGGAAGCGCTGGGCGTCTATGTCAGCTTGCTGAACCGCTGTGATTATTGTGTTGAGCATCATTTTCAAGGCATGCGGCGCTTGATTGATGATGACGGCAAAGCCACCGCAATCCGCGCCGGCTTGCAAGCAGACCAGCCAGCTGCCGCTTTTGATGCTGCCCAGACCGCCGCTATGGCATATGCCCGCAAGCTGACCTTGACCGCCAGCGCCGTTACCGAGGATGATATTGTGATCCTGCGCGAGCACGGATTTGACGACGGGCAGGTCTTAGAGATCAATCAAGTTGTCGCTTATTTTAATTACGCCAACCGCACGGTTCTTGGCCTTGGCGTGCACACTGACGGTGACATCATTGGGCTATCGCCGAATCAATCCGATGACCCAGACAATTGGCAGCATAGCTAACCGCATCACCGATAGCTGAAACGGCGCTGCTTATTGCTGGCGCTGGCGGTGAAAACGGCAGAACTGTCGCTGTGCTGCTCACCAAGCTGACCGGCGGCCAAGGCAAGCATAATCCGTGATAAAATTTTTGTTTGAATGCAGCAAGTTATGGCGCGCCCGGGAGGATTCGAACCCCCAACCTCCTGATCCGTAGTCAGGCACTCTATCCAATTGAGCTACGGGCGCTGATGCGGGCAGGACACTACTTAACCCCTGCCCTTGACGCAAGGACAAAACACAATTTCTTTGCTGAGTAAAACGACTTGTCCAGAATCCACTGATTGAGTAGTATGTCACTGCTCGACTTATTATAATTTAATTGCTTTTAGGATATGCGCTCAAATCTCGAGGAACCGAAGGGACATTTTTTTGTCCGGGGAAACTTCACTGGATCCTGCGGCCAGAGCTGCAAAAACCGATGAGCAATTGTTTCGTGACCACTTTTTTAGGGCGCGGAGCTGAAGCATAAAGAAAGTGCTAAGATATGTTACTCCGCATGACACATCGTCGCTCCTCTTTAATCGCAATCACTGCCGTTGCTTTAGTTTTATCAGGATGTTCGTTTTCTGCAGATAGTCTTTGGCCGACCTTATCAGGCGAAAAGCTGGCACCGAAACCAGCCGAAACTCTGGTGATTGCGCCGGTCATGACCAAGAAAACGGCGACCGAAGAATCGCAGGCCGCTGCGCCGAAGGCCCAGCCGCCGCAATTGAATAATACCAATTTTCAGGTAAGCCCACCGCGAACCAGTGAGCCGACCGGCACCTTTGTGGGACAAAAAGTTGTTCAACTACGCGGTGACCTTGGGCGCTTACAAGCCTCGATCACACGACATAACAGTGATCTGCAGGCCATGCGGCAGCAAACCATCACCCATGCCGCCGGCTATCATGCACGCTTGGGCGGCATTGAAGCACGCCTGCAAGTTGGCACCACCCCTGGCAACCCGGTGCTTGGTAACGAGTGGAATTTAGCCCAACAACAGCTTGAAACGGTGAATGCCGACATTGGTCGGATGAACAATTTGGCAAACCGTGTTGCCGCCGATGCTGCGATGTCATCGTATCTACTGGAATCAACCCGTGCCGCCTATGGCCTCTCGGGTGCCATCGACGAGGACCATCGTCAGCTTGGTGTTTTGGAAGACGATGTCAATAAAACCGTCGTTTTGATTACCCGGCTGTTGGATGAATTGAGCCAGGACATCGCCCGGCAATCAACCTATGTGGCGAACGAGCGAAGTAATTTGAACACCTTGGCTCTGGCGATCAAAAATGGCGAGCTATATGGCAACAGCCTGGCCAGTCGCGCCTTCACATCAACGACGATTTCAGCTGCCGCAACCAATACGCGCGGCGTCAGTGCGATACGTGGACGACCGTTGGTGGTGATCCGCTTCGATCAAGCCAATGTGAAATATCAAAAAGTGCTTTACGATGCGGTTAGCCGGGCGCTCGAACGGCAACCGGGCGCACAGTTCACGCTGGTTGCCGTCAGCCCCTCAAAAGCCACAAGCGCCTCGGCAGCGCTCAACTCAGGCGCGGCGCGCAAAAATGCCCAAGCGGTATTGCGGGCTTTGACCGACATGGGTTTGCCTGCCGATCGGGTGCAACTCTCTGCATCAACGGCGTCAGATGCATCTGGAAATGAAGTGCGTTTATACGTGCGCTGACCACAGCGTTTTGCTTTCGAACATTATTGAAGCGACACAAACCGCCGGCACGGCCAACGCCGGCGGCCCTAAACAGCTTTTGATCGTCTATCGTGGGGGCATGGGTGAGTTCTGATTCCTTAGGCAGTTTTGAAAAGTCTTTTCCGGTTTCCTGGGAGGAGCTTCACCGCAATGCCAAAGCCTTGGCCTGGCGCTTAGCCGACCACTTGCCGTTCACAGGTATCGTTGCCATCACCCGTGGTGGCCTGGTGCCGGCAGCCATTGTGGCTCGGGAACTGGAAATCCGCTTGATCGATACAATTTCCGTGGTCAGCTATGAGGCTGTCGACGGCAACGATGTGGTCCAGAAAGCGCGCGGCGATGTGCGGGTTTTAAAGCCGACCCAAGTTTCAGGTGATGGGACCGGGTGGCTGATTGTCGATGACTTGGTGGATACCGGCGAGACCGCGCGTGCTGTCCGCGCGCTGATGCCGGCGGCGCATTTTGCAAGCGTTTATGCCAAGCCTGCAGGCAAGCCACTGGTCGATACCTTTGTGACCGAGGTTTCACAGGATACCTGGATTTATTTTCCGTGGGATACCGAGCCACGGCCTGTTGCCCCAATTATCGGCCGTTAAAGCCCATCGGCCAAGCTTGCCAGCCGCTCCACATCATGGATATGGACAGCGCCCTGATCCTGCGCAGAGATATTGCCCATGGCTTTCAATTGGCTAAAACTGCGGCTTACCGTTTCGGTTGTTAAGCCAAGAAAATCAGCAATTTCACTGCGGCTCATGGGCAGCAAGACAGGGTCAATCGGCATCCCGCGTTGGCATTGTCGGGCTGCCAACATGGTCAGAAAAAAAGCCACCCGCTCAACTGCCAACTTTCTGCCAAGGGTCACCAATTGATTTTGAAGACAGCGCAAATCTTCAGTGATGTGATCTAATAAAAATGCCCGAATTTGCGGTGCTTCATGCATTAATTTGTTGATGATGTCGCCGGCAAACCAAGACAGATGGCTATCGATGACGGCCTCCGCTTCAAACGCCTGCAGATCATTGCTGCCAACCCATAGCAAGTCGCCCGGGAATAAAAACCGGATGATCGCACGCCGCCCGTCAGCCATCATTCGAAACAGCCGGATCGCCCCTTCATTGATGATAAAAACCCCATTGGCCGGCCGCTTCGGGCCATAGATCTGCTGCCCACGCAGGGCGTTCAAGACATCGGCGACGGGCTGCTTGTCGGCTGTCACCACCTCATTCAACCAATGAGAAAATGACTGCCGAGAAACGTTTAAATGGTTGCATATGAACGCCGTATCCGGCGCTGCCGGCTGGAACCTTGGTTGCGCCTTCGTCACTGCTTGCCCTGCCATTGCGTGCACCCCCTTTTTACCAGGGTTTGAAGATTAATCTGGCCACAACTAAAACGCTATTTTTGCCTTAAACACTGCGTTCCACATTACTCATCAACGCCGCCGCAGGCAAAAACCCGGCAAACACCGATCCTTTGGGTGAGCTGGTTTTAAGCGCGATACCACCCCCATGGGCACGCATGATATCAGCGGATATCGCCAATCCCAAACCAAAACCATTGGTTGAATTGAAAAACAACAATGGCTGGAAAAGCGAGCCTTGGGCAATGTCGCTCATGCCATGGCCGTTGTCTTCGAAAAGCATATCAACGGTGCCACCTGCGCCCACCGAGACGGAGACTGAAAATGCACTGGCCTTCGCCGCATGCGCATTGCCGGCAAGGTTTTCAAAAACCCGGTAAAGCTGGTTGTAATCTGCTTTCACACAGATATCCGCATCACCTTTCAGACCAATCGTCATCGGCGGCGTTAAACCAACCTGATAGGCATCGCCCAGGTCATTAACCAGGGCCGAGATGGGGAACCGGCGTAGGGATAGCGATGGCTTATCGCTGGCAAAATTGAGGGTTTCGGTACACAGGTTTATCGCCCGATCAATGGCCCGCATCAACACCGGCGCAACTTTTCTAACATCCGGATCATTGCTATCACTCAAGCGGTCCGAGATTAACGTTGCGCTGGTCAAAATATTTCGTAAATCGTGGTTTACATTGGCCATCGCCTTGCCCAGCGCCGCCAGCCGAGTTTGTTGATGAAGGGCGCGGCGCAAGCCTGTCTTCATGGTGCCTAATTCGCGCATGGCCACGCCGATTTCGTCGCGTCGGCCGGCGTCAATAACATCCCTTCCACAATCCTCCGGGGCTTTGCGGAATGCCACCATACTGGCGGTAAGGCGCTGAATTGGGGCCACCAGCAGCCACTGTAAACTGACAAAAACCAATGCCGCCGCAATCAAAGAAATTAAGATCGACAACCTGAAAATACGCCATGAATACTCTAGCATCGCTGTCCGTAATGGCGCTTCATCCATGCGGATGGTGCTGACCACCGAGGCCATTTTCGGTGATCTGCCAATCACATCAATGACACGGTTTTCGGTGTGCGCAATGGTCACGAACGCATCAAAAACCAAGGTCATAAATCGCATGTCACGGAGGTCATATCGGGCCACCGCAGAGGGCAGGTTATCACGCCGTAATTCCTGCTTCATTTCGCCGTCTTCGGTGACCTGCAGTTGATAGGCCCCGACATAGGAGAGCGCCCGCAATGCTAATTCCGGCGCGACCTTGCCGTTCGGCGTTGCCTCAATTGTCAACGCCGCAAGATGCGCCGCGCCAAGCCGTTCGACCAAATACGCCTGCCGAAACAAGGCGACGGAAGGCGAAAAAATAAGCACCTCCGCTACCATAACGAAGAAAACTGTTAGCACCAGCAATCGGAAAGACAAGCTGCTTAAAAGCCACGACATACTGCATAATATATGCATACAAGGAATAAAAATAGTCGTTATGGCCACAATCTACGCACGATTTATCCAAATTTTGCCAGCCAGCGCACCAGTCGGTGAGTGCCCGGGCCAAACAATCGCGGGGTATAAAAACCGCCGGCAACCGCGCGGTTTATGTCGCTTAGCGTTGGATACGCCGCAATCGCGGTTGCCATAGCCCCAATTTTCAAGCCTTTTGATAGGGCCAAGGTCCACGGTTGGATCAACTCCCCAGCCGATGGCCCAAGAATTGACGCCCCCAGGATGCGGCCATTGCCGCGCGTCATAACCCGCACCATGCCGGCCGTTTTACCCTCGGTTTGAGCCCGGTCATTTTCATCAAAAGACCATTCCAAAATCCGCGCGTCAGCATAGCGCTCCGCAGCGGCGGTGGCGTTAAGGCCAACCTGCGCCAATTCCGGGTCTGTATAAGTGACCCAGGGAAAAGCCGCGTACTTGACCCGCGCCGGCAAGCGGAACAACGCATTGCGGATGACAATCCCGGCGTGATAGCCGGCCAAATGCGTGAATTGATAAGGGCCGGCAACATCGCCGATCGCATACACCCGCCGGTTACTGGTTTTCAGACCACGATCAACTGAAATGCCGCCTCGATCAAAGGCAATCCCGGCGGTATCTAGGTCGAGATTATCAATGTTCGGGCGGCGTCCTGCCGCCACCAGTAAATGGCTACCGGTAATTTCTTGCACCTGCCCTGCCGATTCAACACGCACCGTCACCGCGCCATCCACTGTCCTGTGCACCGCCGTCGCGGTTGTTGCTTCTTTTAGGTTGATGCCTTCGGCCTGCAGTCGGCTGCGCAGCAATGCCACCAAGACAGGGTCATCCTTGGGCATAATTGTGGCCATTTCGAGTACCGTGACGGCAGAGCCTAGCCGGCGATGCGCCTGCGCCATCTCAATGCCAATCGGGCCGCCACCAAGGATGATCAGGTGCCGCGGAGTTTGATCAAGATCGAAAATCGTCTCATTGGTCAGGTAATCAACATCACTGAGCCCGGGAATTGGCGGCACCAACGGCTGTGAGCCGGTGGCAATCACCACCCGCCGGGCCTTTATCTCAACGCCCCCACCGGCAACTGTCATCCGTTCGGTAAAGCGCCCATACGCTTGAATGACGCGCACACCTAAGCCTTCAAAACGCGGCACGGAATCATGCGGTGCAATGGCCGCAATAACAGCCTTAACACGGTCACGGACAGCCGCGCGATCAACCGTATGCAGGCTGGCGTCGAGGCCAAAATCACTGGCCTGGCGAATTGTTGCCGCAGTTTTCGCGGCGGCCAGTAAAACTTTTGACGGCACACAGCCATGATTAAGGCAATCACCACCCATGGCGGCACCTTCAAAAAGGGCCACTTTGGCCCCCATTTGGGCAGCTCCGGCGGCAACCGAAAGACCGCCCGAGCCGCCGCCAATGACACAAATATCAACGTTATCTTCAGCCATTGCCTCTCCTAACTCGACGCCACATCTTCATCGCCGGACGGCGGCGCGCCGCGCCAGCGTTTGTAGGCAATGGGCGCCGCCGATAATACCGCCAGCAGCAAAAGGGGGCCGATAATCTGCCACTGCAGCAAAAAACCGATCCCCGGTAACTGGCCTTGTGCCAAGATCTGACCCAACCCATTGCCAAGGCCGACAAAGACAAAACTGCCGGGGATGATGCCAACAAAGGTGGTCCAAGCAAATGTGTGTAAGCGCACACCCAACATCGCCGGGACAATATTGACCAGCCAGAACGGCACTAAGGGGATCAACCGTAAAATCAGCAAATAGCTCATCGCATTGGCATTGAAGCCGGCCTGCAACTTGCCGACAAATGGCCCTGCACGCCGCCGTAATACCGCACCAAAAGCCGACCGGGTTGCCAAAAAAATAATTATTGCGCCTGTGGTCGCGCCAACGACAACCACAATCGTACCCCATATTTGGCCAAGCAAAAACCCACAGAGCAAGGTTATCAATGAAGCGATCGGCAGCGAGAAAGCGACCACGGCCGCATAGATCAAGGTGATCGTAACGGCACTTAGCACCGGTGCTTGGTTGACCCAATTTACCAGCAGGTCACGGTGTTTTTGTAAGCTTTCAAAAGACGCATAACGGCCCAGGTCAAAAGCAAAAAACGCAAGTAAACCAAGGAGTAAGACAGCCAGCGGTGCATAACGCCGCCAGCCGGCGGGCGCTGGTTGCTTTCGGTTCGAAAGATCATGATCGGCCATCAATTTCTCCTGCCGACTATCTGCCTTGCGGCGCCAAGCCCCTGCCGCATAACAGCCATACAGTAAGATGCAAATATTATCTCGCCTACCGCTGCCCTGGCCAATAACCTTTTTGTGATGAGAATAATTGCACGTCGACACCTCACTGCGAGATTGACTTGCACAAGCCGCTTATTTATACACCGTGGCTCACATTCTATTGCATCACCTGACGTCGACGGAGACGATCGTGAAACGTACTTTTCAACCGAGTGTCCTAGTTCGCAAACGACGCCATGGCTTTCGGGCCCGGATGGCAACCGTTGGCGGTCGACGGGTGCTTCGTAATCGCCGCGCCAAAGGCCGTAAGCGCCTCTCGGCATAGGTTGCACCACGGCCACTTACGCGCGTCAACGGGGATTATTCGATGAGATCGACGGCTGCTGCGCAGCTGCCGCGGTTGACGCGGCGCAGTGACTTTCTTCGGATGACCCGCCGCGCCCGAAAAGCGGTGGCACCGGGTTTGGTTTTACAAGGTTTAGATGGCGCTGAAGCAGCGCCCGCTCGTGTTGGCTTCACCGCCAGCCGCAAGGTTGGCAATGCAGTTGCCCGCAACCGTGCCCGCCGTCGCCTGCAAGCCGCTGCCTGTGATGTTCTGTCGGCGCGTGCCAAAGTCGGCTGGGATTATGTGCTGATCGCCCGCCAAGCCACCCTTGAGCGCCCCTATGACGCTTTGCTGAGCGATTTAGACAAAGCCCTGAGCCGCCTTGAAGCAAACACCCGACCATCACCAGCAGACGTTGCGGACGCGAAGTCATGAAAAGCTTGATCGTCAGCGCCGCCGCCGTCATCCGGGCGGGCATTAAATTTGTACTGAAAGCGCCGATACATCTTTATCGTCTGCTGCTATCACCTTATCTAGGTGTAAGCTGCCGCTATCAACCAAGCTGCTCGGCGTATGCCTTGGAGGCGCTTGATCGCCACGGCATTGGTCGTGGTAGCTGGCTAACACTGACACGCTTGTGCCGCTGTCATCCTTGGGGTGGGCACGGCGTTGACCCGGTACCCGATGAACAACAACCACTCACACCGCTTTTGAAATAGGCTGCCACACCATGAGTGAACAAAAAAATCTGATCATTGCGATCGTCTGTTCACTGGTGATCCTCTTGGGTTTCCAGTTCTTCTACGAGTTTCCTAAACTGGAAGCCGAGCGTGCCCGGCAGGCTGAGATTGCCGCCCAGCAACCGGTGGGCAATACCGATACCGGCACGGCACCGGCGGTTCCGGGCAGCAGCAGCGCCCCGCAGGCTCCTGGCACCAACCTGGCCACATCCGCGGCTGACCCTGCGGTCGAACGCGCCAAAGCCCTGGCCGATACGCCGCGAATTACCATCGACACCCCAAATATTGCCGGCTCGATTGCCCTGCGCGGCGGCCATGTTGATGACATTGTGCTGAAGCGCTACCGAGAATCCCTTGACGAGGACAGCGACCAAATCCACCTGCTGCAGCCGCTGCGGGCGCCAAAGTCATATTATGCCGAATTCGGTTGGGTCAGCGACAGCGGCATCACACTGCCGAATGCCAACACCCTTTGGCAAACCACCAACAGCAGCTTGCGCCCTGACTCGCCCATCGTCCTAACCTGGGATAACGGCGGTGGTCAGCGCTTTGAAATAACCTATCAGATCGACGATGATTACATGATCACCGTTGACCAAAAGATGATCAACAGCAGCGACCAAAACGTTACCGTTTATCCCTATGGATTTTTATCCCGCGGCGGCACCCCGGATATTCTTGGTTTCTACATTCTGCACGAAGGCCCGCTCGGGGTGTTCAATGAGACGTTGACCGAGGTCGACTACGACACCTTGCAAGAGGACGGCAAAGTGGAAGCGGAATCAGTCGGCGGCTGGATTGGTATTACCGATAAATTCTGGCTGGCGGCGCTGATCCCGGCGCAGAAAGATACTTACAAATATCGCTTTTCCCATCGCATCGCGAACCAAGATGATCGCTATCAGGTTGACTATCTTGGCGGCAAAATAACAGCAGCGGCCAATGGCGGCGCGGCGGCCACCAGCACAAAATTATTCGCCGGTGCCAAGGAGGTCGAGGTTCTCGACAAATATGCCGAAAGCGATGCCATCGATAAATTTGATCTGGCGATCGACTTTGGCTGGTTCTACTTTTTAACCAAACCGTTTTTCTATTTCCTAAATTACCTCAACAACATGGTCGGCAATTTTGGAATCGCGATTCTGGTCTTCACCGTCGTCGTGAAGGCAATTTTATATCCTTTGGCCAACAAGTCTTATAAGTCGATGGCGAAAATGCGTGAGCTCACTCCCAAGCTGCAGCAGCTTCGGGAACGCTACAGCGACGATAAGCAAAAGCTAAATCAAGAAATGATGGACGTTTATAAAAAGGAAAAGGTCAATCCTGCGTCCGGCTGCTTGCCCATCATTGTGCAAATTCCGATCTTCTTCGCACTCTATAAAGTGCTGTTCGTGTCCATCGAAATGCGGCATGCGCCATTTTATGGCTGGATCAACGACCTGTCGGTCCCTGACCCGACCACATTGTTTAATTTATTTGGTCTTATTCCCTGGTCACCACCTGACTTCATGATGATTGGATTGTGGCCGATCTTAATGGGGCTGACCATGTTCATCCAACAACGTCTCAACCCGCAGCCAACCGATCCGGTACAGGCCAAAGTGTTCATGTTCTTGCCGCTTTTCTTCACTTTCTTGCTGGCAAACTTTGCCGCTGGTTTGGTGATTTACTGGACCTGGAACAACATCCTGTCAATCTTGCAGCAGCGCTTGATCATGTGGCGTATGGGCGTCAAATAAGGCTGTGAAAGGCAAGAATTATGGGTCAGCCAACGGAGTTTGACACCACAGATGCGGCGCTGATTGAGTATGGCCGCTGGTTGTTCACCCAGGAATGCCAGTTCATGAAAGGCGTGGTTGATCTGGATTTTTTGCCCCCGGCGGACTTGCCGGAAGTTGCTTTTGCAGGCCGTTCAAACGTTGGCAAATCAAGCCTGGTCAATGCCCTGACAGGGCGCAACACCCTCGCCCGGACATCAAATACCCCTGGGCGCACCCGGGAACTAAATTACTTTGATCTGGCCGGAAGGTTGATCCTGGTTGACCTGCCTGGTTATGGTTTTGCCAAAGTCCCAAAACAGATGGTTGCGGCATGGACCGATACAATCCGATTGTTTTTAGCCGGCCGGACCACCCTTCGGCGGGTATTTGTGCTGATTGATGCCCGGCACGGCTTAAAAGACGGCGACCGGGAGATGATGGATCTGCTTGACCGGGCGGCGGTGTCCTATCAAATTGTGCTCACCAAGGCGGATAAACTTACTGTTGCGGCGCGCCAAGAGATGCATGCAAAAACCAGTGCCGACCTGGTCCGCCGACCCGCCGCATACCCCGGCGTTCATCTGACCAGCAGTGCTAAAATCTGGGGCATTTCCGAGCTTCGCGGACAGATTGCGGCGCTGTCCCGCGACGGCATTGAGGCACGCGGCCAGGGCAAAGGCATTGTCATGACGGACGATGCCGGGTAGAGCATCGCCTTGGCACCGCGATGGGCAATGAAAAAGGGATGATGGGCGATGAATGACATCGATTCGAAGCCACAGGTCGAATGGCTGGCGAAAGCTGATATTCTTACCGATGCACTGCCGTTCATGCGCCGCTACAATGGCAAGAATGTGGTCATCAAATATGGTGGCCATGCCATGGTCGACAACAGTCTTGCGACCGAGTTTGCCGCCGATGTGGTGCTTGTCAAACAGGTCGGTATGAATCCCCTGGTGGTCCATGGCGGTGGCCCGCAGATCGGGGCCATGCTGAAGCGCCTAGAGATTGAAAGCAGCTTCATCGACGGCCTTCGAGTGACCGATGCGGCGACCGTCGAAGTTGTGGAAATGGTGCTGTCAGGAACCCTGAACAAAGCCATTGTTGCCAATATCAATTCCGCCGGCGGTCAAGGAATCGGCCTATCCGGCAAAGATGGTGGCTTGCTGCAGGCTAAAAAACTCCTGCGCAACAAGCTGGGCCCAGATGGTCAAACCGAGGAAATCGTTGACCTTGGCTTTGTCGGCGAACTGACCCATGTGAACGGCAAAATTTTAACCACCTTGGCCGAAAATCAATTCGTGCCGGTGGTCGCACCGATTGCTGCCGGGAATGCCGGTGAAACCTATAATATCAATGCCGACACGGCCGCCGGTGCCATCGCCGCTGCCACTGACGCCAAGCGCTTGCTGCTGCTAACCGATGTTCCTGGGGTCTTGGATGGTGATGGCAAGCTGATTGAAGAGCTGAGTGTCTCCGAAGCCCGCGCCTTGATTGCGGACGGCACCATCAAAGGCGGCATGATCCCGAAAATCGAAACCTGCATCGATGCGGTTGAAAATGGTGTTCAAGGGGCCGTTATTTTGGATGGGCGTGTTAAACATGTTGTGCTGCTGGAACTGTTCACCCCGCACGGTTTTGGAACCCTTATCACCGGGAGCTAACACGCCTCATGCCTTTTGATCCAAACACAATTTCATGCTGGGTTTTCGACCTTGATAATACGCTTTACCCGGCCCGCTCCAACCTGTTTGACCAGGTGCGTGAGCGGATTACGGCGTTTGTACAGGATAATCAGTCACTTAGCCGTGACGATGCCTTGGCGTTGCAGCGTGATCTGTTTATCCGCCACGGCACGACCTTGAACGGACTGATGGCGGAATACCAGGTTGATGCGCATGCCTATCTCGATTACGTGCATGATATTGACTATACGCGGCTTGACCCTGATCCGACGCTGGCAGCGCTACTTGAGCGGTTTCCCGGGCGCAAACTGATTTACACCAATGGGTCCACAAGCCATGCCCAAAACGCCATGGAGCAGCTTGGCGTGGACCACCATTTTGAAGCGATTTTCGACATTGTCGCGGCTGATTTTCGGCCAAAACCTGATTTTCAAGCTTTCCAAAAATTCCTTCTTGATCACGCTGTTGATGCCAAGGCTGCGGTCTTTGTTGAAGACATGGCAATCAACCTGAAGCCGGCGGCGGCCCTTGGCTTGACAACAGTTTGGCTGCGGACCGATCAAGATTGGGCGAAGACCGGCGCCGACAGCGCCCATGTCCACCACCAGGCCGATGACCTGGTCAGTTTGTTACAAAGTTTAAGTCAACGGTTAACCGCCGCCTAGGATTGCGCAGCAGCGTTGACAGAGTCACCTTGGATGGCCCATCTTCGGCATCCACAACGCACGCTGACGCGGCCGGCACGGTGGCCCCCGGATAGATGAGGAGAACGACATGACCAATAGCGATCTTGAAGCCGTTATCAATCAGGCTTGGGAAGACCGTGACCAGATCGGCTTAGATACCCAAGGTGCGGTCCGCGATGCGGTCGATGCAACCTTGGCTGGCCTTGATGGTGGTCACATTCGTGTTGCCTCGCCACTTGGCAATCATCAATGGCATGTGAACCAATGGGCCAAAAAAGCTGTGCTGCTGTCGTTTCGGCTGAATGATATGGGGGTTATGGCCGGTGGGCCCGCCGGCCCTGGCACCGGGACCTCATCCTGGTGGGATAAAGTGCCGTCAAAATTTAAGGATTGGGGCGAGGAAGAGTTCCGGGCGGCCGGCTTCCGGGCGGTGCCGAACTGTGTTGTCCGCCGCTCCGCCTATGTGGCTGCCGGCGTCGTCCTGATGCCAAGCTTTGTGAACCTTGGCGCCTATGTGGATAGCGGCTCGATGGTCGACACCTGGGCCACTGTCGGGTCCTGTGCGCAGATCGGCAAAGATGTGCACCTTTCCGGCGGCGTCGGCATTGGCGGCGTGCTTGAACCGTTACAAGCCGGTCCTGTGATCATCGAAGATAATTGCTTCATCGGGGCCCGTAGCGAGGTTGTCGAAGGGGTTGTCATCGAAGAAGGGTCGGTGTTGTCGATGGGTGTTTTCATCAGTGCGTCAACCAAGATTATCGACCGCGAAACAGGCGAAATCCATATCGGTCGAGTGCCGGCCTATTCAGTGGTTGTGCCCGGCAGCTTGCCTGGCAAGCCCTTGCCGGACGGCAGCCCTGGGCCGTCACTGTATTGTGCGGTAATCGTCAAACGGGTGGATGCGCAGACCCGCTCTAAAACCTCCATCAATGACTTGTTGCGCGATTAACGGAGCCGGCCATGGCATCGCCGCTTGATTCGCTTGCGCTGGCGCAAGACCTGATTCGCTGCCCAAGCGTGACACCGATTGAAGGCGGCGCGCTTGATCACTTGCAAGCTGTGCTTGAGAGCATCGGATTTACCTGTCACCGCCTGACCTTTCGTGACCAAGACACCCCGGATGTGGACAATCTTTATGCCCGCATCGGCGCCGCTGGGCCAAATTTTTGCTTTGCCGGGCACAGCGATGTGGTCCCGGTCGGCGACACCGACGGCTGGCGCACCGCGCCTTTTGCCGGGATTATTTCCGAAGGCCGGTTATATGGCCGGGGGGCGGTCGATATGAAATCCGCCATCGCTGCTTTCACGGCGGCAGCAGCCGGCTATCTGGCAACACGGGATGGGCAAATCAGCGGCTCTATCAGCCTGCTGATTACCGGCGATGAAGAAGGCCCGGCGATCAATGGCACGGTCAAGGTCTTGGACTGGCTGGCCAAAAAGGGCGAGGTCATCGATGCCTGCATTGTTGGCGAGCCGACCAACCCAAAAGAACTTGGGGATATGATCAAGATCGGTCGTCGCGGCAGCTTAACGGGTCGCCTTACAGTCAACGGTACCCAAGGCCATTCCGCCTATCCACATCTTGCCGATAACCCACTGTCGCGGCTGCTGCGGATGTTGGCGCCCTTGGCAAACGAAACCCTTGATCAAGGCAGTGACCATTTTCCCGCGACAACGGTTGCCGTGACTTCAATTGATACCGGCAATGACGCCACAAACGTGATCCCCGCCAAGGCCAATGCGGTTTTTAACATTCGCTTCAATGATCAGCATAGCGCGGCCTCGTTAGAAGCCGATTTGCGGCGAGGTTTCGACGCCGTCGGCGGTGACTATGATCTGCAAGTCTCCTGTTCCGGGGAAAGTTTTTTAACGGCGCCTGGACCACTCTCCAAATTGGTGTCCGAGGCGGTGACGGCGGTCACCGGCAAACAGCCCGAACTATCGACAACCGGCGGCACCTCCGATGCCCGCTTTATCCAGAAATACTGCCAAGTGGTAGAATTCGGCCTGGTTGGGCAAACCATGCATAAGGTCAATGAGCATGTTGCCGTTGACGACATTCAGGCCTTGACGGAAATCTATCAAACCGTTCTTGAGCGATATTTTGAAAGCGCCTAAGCAATGATCGCCAGTGGTCAAACTATTCGTTCGGCGATGCAGGGCATTTTCCAACTAGCCTTGCTGCGGGCAGACGGGTTGACCTATTTTCGCCGGGACGCGACGGGCTTTTGGCAATCGTTCACCGCTGCATTCATCTCCTTACCGGTGATTTTCTTAGACTTGTTTCTGGGCAGCGAGAACATCCCAGGGTCAATGTCGGCGGCGCATTTTGCGATCAATCATATTTTGATCTATGCCATCAACTGGTTGCTGTTTCCGTTAATTATTTTTTATCTGCTGCGGTTCAGCAATCGTGGGCATTTATTTTTCGACTTCATGGTCCCCTATCACTGGGCCAATCTGCCCATCACCATGCTGATCATTTTGATTGAATTCACCTTGGGCACGCCGATATTCCTGCTGTTTGGCATTATCTGCGCGCTTTGGTTGGTGCATGCGATCGCCCGCTTCGGCTTACAACTGCCGATCCCTTTGGCCATTGGGTTTGTGCTGTTCAGCTTCACGATCAACATGATCATTGACTCCCAGCTTCGCGGCCTGGGCGGCATCTGACGCCTCAGCGGTCGGCCGGCAAGGCCGCGTCAAACGCCAAAAAACAACGCGACTCGATACTTTCCCGGGGCCGGTTGGCCAAATCCTGATCCGGCAGCGCGAAGGCCCCATGCGGCGTGAACCGGGCACGGCCATCGTTCACACTGTCCCAACCTTTGATCAAAATCACCTCATCAGGTTGCATCTGCGGTACCCAATACCACTTCTGTCGCGGATCAAAGGTGAGGTGATAAATTTCACCAACCCGGTCCGGGAAAACATGATCCGTGGCAATCAAACTTTCGGCGGCAACGCTATCGGCCCTGGCGAGGGCCAGCGGCGACCGTTGGACCGGTCCTGTGATCGGCCGCCAGACATTGACTTGAACAATCCGACCACCGGCCGCCAGCAGCTTAGTAACCGTGTCATCGCCGAACGCATCGGCCGCCCGCAGCGGTCCCGACGCAGACGTATAATCCGCATGGATACGGGCCGCCGGGCCACGCTTGCCATCGGGATTTTGCGCACCGGAAAGCTCATCCGAGCGGCGGGTATGGTCAAAAATAGCCACCCGCTCAGCACCTGTATGGCGGCGCAACAGAGCTACCAGCTCAGGCTCGTAAAGGGTTTTTATCACCGCATCATCATAGAAATCAGTGACCGCACTTGCATGGTGGAGCAGCTCAAAACCACTGCGGTCGATGTCCAAGGTCGCCGCCAGCGGGCGCATATCGTGAATATCGACAGTGATTGGCTGAGTTGAAAAATGCACTTCCGGCGCGCCGCCTGTGAGCGCTGCCGATTTAAAGTAAGGTTTGCTGTCTTGCGGCCGCATAAAGATTAATGGCGCCTGAATATCAACGGCCACATATGGATCCGCCGTCACCGCCTCGGTCTTGTTTATGGCCATTGTTGATCTCCTATTGTGGACCTTGGCGGAAATGTAAGCGCTTCATCGCTCTTTATTAGGTCTAATTTTGACACAATAGTCATCTCAAGGCCCGCATAATGCATTTTTTGTCACCTGTCAGGCACTGCAACCAGCGGTTCTTCTGCCGGCAAGGACCAGCCTAGCGCACTTAAGCGACCGGTCATATGCGGCGGCGGCGGCGCACAGGCAATGATCTTTGGCTTATTGGCATATAGCGGCAGCGCCAACTGGCGGGCGTGTAATTGCATCATCTCGCCACCACTACCATAAACAGGGTCACCGATAATCGGGCACCCAAGGGTTGCGGCATGGACGCGAATTTGATGGGTTCTGCCTGTATGCGGTCGAAAGGCAAGCCAACTTACGGCGCCATCGCTGGCCAACAGCTGATAGTCGGTGCGGGCGGCTTTACCGGCGGCCTGGTCAACAACCATTCGCCAGCCGCGCTTAGCGCTTGAAATTTTTACCAGCGGCGCATCAATCTGGCCGACATCACGGGCCGGCCGGCCGGCGACCAGGGCCCAGTAGGTTTTTTCCGCAAGACCGTCGGAAAACACCCGGCCAAGCCGCCGCAGGCCCTTGGGATGGCGGCCCAGCGCCAAGCAGCCACTGGTATCCCGGTCAAGCCGGTGGCCAAGCGCCGGACTTTGCCGCAGACCGAACCGCAACGCTTCGAAATAAAGTTCCAAATGATCGCCGCCGCCTGGGCCGCCATGAACCGGCATGCCGGCCGGCTTGTCAATGATCAGCACCAGGCCGTCACGAAAAATCACGCGGTCTAGTATCGTTTGCGGAGCTGTGTTCATATCACCAACATATAGACGCCAGGGGATAATGAGGAGGAAATTACCGTGAGCATGGAAGATAATGATGCCGTCACCTATCAGTCAGCCGACCGAATCGCAACCATTCGCCTAAACCGGCCGGCAAGCCGCAATCGCCTTGACCATGACATTGTCGCCGGTCTTGAGGCCGCGTGGCGGCGTTTCAGCAGTTCCGACGATTTGGTGGCGGTGTTGGCGGCAGCCGGCGACAAGGCCTTTACCGTCGGCGCGAATTTAAATGATATTCCCCATGATCTATACCGGGCCATCCCCGGGGTCGGTGTGCCTGTCGATAAGCCCATTGTTGCTGCCGTCAGGGGCTGGTGTGTTGGCGGCGGCATGGTGCTAACGACCATGTGCGACTTACTGGTCGCGGCGGAGAGCACGATGTTCAGCTATCCGGAGGTGAAAGTTGGCTTTTCCGGCGGCCTGATTTCCAATCTGGCGACCCGCATCCCGCATAAGGTGGCGATGGAATTGCTGCTTATCGGTGAGCCAATGGATGTTCAGCGTGCCTATGAGGTTGGTTATGTTAATCGCATCACCGCTGATGGCGCGGAAGAAGCTGCGGCGCATGAGATGGCGGTGAAAATCCGTGATGCCGCTCCGCTACCGGTGCAAATGCTGAAACGCTTTGCCAATGCCGCGCTGCCAAAAGGTCCAAGCGAAACAGCGGCCATTGCCCGTGTGCAAGTAGACCACGTCAATACCAGCGCAGACGGCAACGAGGGGATGGCGGCGTTCCGAGAAAAACGGCCGCCGGTTTTCAAAGGCTACTGACGCCGAGAGCGCTGATACTGCAAGGTCGCACGATCCACTTGTAAGCCGATGAGCACCCGATAACCGGCCCGCTCATCGGCGCTTTTATAGGGCAGAACCGGCATAAACTCTTCATCAATGGCAACGCGCTGACTGCCGCCGTCAAACGGCACCCGCGCCTGGTAGACTTGCTTGGTAACGACATTTTCGGCCGCATCCAGAATTGCCACGAAATAGGCCACTTCTGCATCATCGGTCACATTTGCCGGACCCCGATTGGCGATCAGGCGCACTTTAATCGGCAAACTGATTTGGTCTTTGCTGACCCGACAGGTGGCGGCAAAGTCGGCGATTTCAACACGATGCAGGACAGCACTTAAATCGCCAATCGCGCCGGCTTTAAACGCTGTCGTTTGATGCAAAGCATCAACCACGTCAACGGTCGGGCAGGCCACCTGCGGTTCCTTGTTTGCACAACCACTTAACACAGCAGCTGCCCCCATTATCGCCAGTAAACCAGTCCATCGGCGGCGCATCTGCATGATCATGCCTTATATTTTTGGGCGAACTTGCTCAAGGAAGTTTGTTATGCGCGCCATCACAAAGCGGTGCCTTAGCACTTGCTTTGCAACCACAAAAAAACACTTTGCGGGCCGCTTCAGCTTTATACTTCACCGGTGTAAATGCCGTGTTTTGGTGCGAACCATCACAAAATGGCTGTTTTTTTGAATGCCCACAGGAACACCAGAAATAGGTTTTCCCAGCTTCAACTTCGACAGCATACGGGCTTTTTTGTGGAATTACCGCATCGGTCATAACGGGCTCCTTAATTTGTTTTGCACAGCAACATTATCGCGCCGAGGGCAAGTCCGCAATTGACGGTTAGGCTTTTTCCAGACAAAAACCGCAGTGTCATGATGAAACCTGAATTAACCATTGTGCTTGCCAATCCCCGTGGCTTTTGTGCGGGCGTCGACCGAGCCATTCAAATTGTTGAGCGTGCTTTAGAACGGCACGGCGCACCTGTGTATGTGCGTCATGAGATCGTTCATAACCGTTATGTGGTCGAAGATCTAGAGGCGAAGGGCGCGGTTTTTGTTGAAGAACTTGACCAAGTTCCCGATGGCGTGCCTGTTATCTTCTCGGCTCATGGCGTGCCGAAATCTGTGCCAAAGGCAGCAAAAGAGCGCGCTTTAACCTATTTTGACGCCACCTGCCCGCTGGTCAGCAAGGTCCATATTGAAGCTGAGCGCCACCACCGTAGCGGCCATCACGTTATTTTGATCGGCCATGAAGGCCATCCTGAAGTGGTCGGCACAATGGGCCAATTACCGGATGGCGCAATGACCCTGGTAGAAGACGCACAGCAAGCGGCAACAATCGCCTTGCCGGATGATAAGCCTCTTGCCTACACCACCCAAACAACGCTGTCGGTCGACGACACGGCAGATATTATCGCGGTCTTGCAGGCGCGTTTTCCACAAATTACCGCGCCGAATAAAGAAGACATCTGCTACGCCACCACCAACCGTCAATCAGCGGTCAAAGCCATCGCCAATGACTGTGACGCCATCGCTGTCATCGGTGCCCCAAATTCGTCTAATTCACGGCGGCTGGTGGAAGTTGCCGCCGCCAATGGATGCGACAAAGCGATCCTGGTCGGCCGCGCCGATGAGATTGATTGGCGCTGGCTGCAGGGTGTCTCGCGGCTTGGTCTAACCGCCGGTGCATCCGCCCCGGAGATTTTGGTCAAAGAGGTGATCGATGCTTGCCGCACACAATTCGAGGTAACCGTGACCGAAGTCCAGGTTGCCGAAGAAAGCATCCACTTCAAACTGCCGCGCAGCCTGATAACGGAATAGCAAAGCCATGGCCGTTTATACCCAAATCGCCGATGAAGACTTGGTTGGCTTTCTGAAAGATTATGCGATCGGCGATCTTGTCTCCTATGCGGGTATTGCTGAAGGCGTTGAAAATTCTAACTTTTTGCTCCGGACGACGGCCGGTACATATATTTTAACCTTGTACGAAAAGCGCGTAAAACCTGAAGATTTGCCGTTTTTTATTGCCTTGATGGAGCATCTTTCGCGCCAGGGCCTGTCCTGCCCGACGCCGATT
>MDTB01069701.1_pt1 | contig 47082 bp, 46 predicted proteins | sample 811161 | NCBI WGS metagenome assembly MDTB01 (sample SAMN05326650, study PRJNA326480) | marine metagenome | isolation source: seawater | place: Mediterranean Sea | collected 2009 | reverse complement strand
TTAGCATTGTTCACGGGGAAGGGGATCAACTTTTATTTGATGAGCCTTTATATGGATATGGAGATAGATCTATGCCTAGCACTTTGTTTGGTTTTGGTATTGGAGGAAAATTTTTAAAAGGTAGAAATCATTTTTGGAAAAGTCTTTATAAACAACCAAAATACATTACATCAAATTCAGATTTTATAAAATCCAATTTTGTCCACAAAGATATAAAAAAAGTAAAAAATATTAATAAAATGACTTGGATGTATGTTCCTGATTCATACCTCTATGCAAAGAGAACTGGACCCTATGGCGGAAATATACCATCAAAGCTGTATGAAATATGGCAAAAAAAGCTAATAAAATCTTTTAATAAAATAATTTATAAAAAACATCCTAAAGGGCATTATTTGTATAGAAATTTATCAAAAAAAAATATATACGATAGGCTCTCTATTGATAATAAACACATAAGTATTGTTTATGATAATTTTTATAAAATATATAAGAATTGCGATGGCTATATATTTGATCACATTTCTACAGCAATGATGATAGCAATATCTTCAGATAAACCAATCATTTATTTTAATATCGGTAAAAGGAATCTGTCTGATTATGTTGTTAAGCTAATGAAAAAAAGGTGTATTTGGATAGATGTAGATCCTTTAAAAACTGATAATATTAGAGAAAAAGTAGAATCATTTAGCACTAAAATTTATACTAATAATATAACCCAAGAATTTTCCTTAGATAGTGATAATAGCAATTTACTTAGAAAAGAAAAACTTCTTGTGACAATTAAGTCTTTGATTTGATGAAGCTTTATTGCGTTTATGAGGAAAATATATTTTTCAAATTCAAAAAATTTTTTTTGAATTCAAAAAAATATAAAATTTTGTACTGGAAAAGGGGTAATAAAAAAAATGTAGATTATATTTCTTTTCCAAATAGATCTAAATATTATAAATATCATAACGAATCAAAAAAACTTGTTTTTAGTTATTTTATTAAATTTTATCAGTCTTTGAATGACAGACATCTCAATGATTATTTCTTAAAAAATGCTGTTAATGATTTTCAAGATTACTACTTTTTTAGAAAGTCGGTTGAAAGTATTGAAAGTAACGACATAATTATTGTCGATAAAGAATTTTTTAATAATATCTATAAGAAATCTCAACCAAAGATTAATCTTTATTCCTTATTTAAAATATTCTATGAGTCTTCTTATGCATTTATGCATATGGTGAAATTTATATTCATTAATTTTATAAGTTTTTCAAAGAAATTGAAACCTGACGTTATATTTTTGATGAAAAATTCTATACCCACAGCGAGAAGCAATTCAGTTTTATTAAATAAAAAAGTATTTAAAAATAAAGGAATTAAACAAGCTAACGTAGCTTTTGCTTTTTCAAACAAAACAATTGACGGCGATACATTTTTTTTGAATAGTTTTCATAATTCCAAAAAAATATCATTAACAAGCCTATACCAAACATATAAAAATCTTTTTTTTGACCTAAAGTTCATTTTTAAAGCACAATTGCCAAAATCTTATGTTTTCTATTATTTAATAAATACTTATAAGGCATTGTTTTTAGTAAAGTTAAACCCGAAGGCTATCTTTGGAGTGCTTGAAAAAAATTATTGTATTTTAGTTAATAGATATAAAACAAATTCTCAAAAAACATGTACTTTTTCAGACGGTTTGTCATTTTATCCCAATGTATCAATTATTAACGTTCATGCAGATATATTTTATAGCATTAATAAAATTAACACTGATCATGCGATTGCTAATCATTGGAGTATTGGAAGTATCAAAGAAGTTGGATTCATTAGTGCTGATTTAAGAGCTGATTCAAAAGGCTTGTCCTCAGATTTAAAATTAATTTATAGTAAATTTGATTTTAAGGTCTTAGTGGCTTTATCGCAAACTTTGAATAATCAGTTTTATACAATTGATCAAAATTATCTTGAATCTTTCTTAGAAGAAATTTTAACAATATCAAATATTAGAGATAATTACCTGTTTATTATTAAAGAAAAAAAAGGAGAATTTGATTTTATATCTGATGATTTAATGTTCAGATTAGAAAAGAAAGAAAATGTACAACTCATAGCTATAGACAGAATTGATAAAGTTGGATTAAATCCTTATTTAAGCAAATTTAACCATTTTGAAGATTTGCTCGATGAATCAGATTTAGTACTATCTTTGGCTTGGGAGTCAACTGTTATTTGGCAGTCTCTTAAGAAAAAAAAACTTGCCATTGCATATAATAATGCTTTTGAGCAAAGCTTTCTAAAAAATTATAATTTTTTAGAATCCAATAAAAAAAATCTTTTAAATGCTCTAGATTTTTGGAAAAATGCTAGTAAAAAAGAGATCAATAAGTTTTTTAAAAATATTAATATTGATACAAATATCCATTATAATGGGGGCATGTATAAAATGATTAAAGATATAGTAAATATAATTGAATAATTTTTTTGTTTGCAAATAACAGTTAAGTTTATAGTCCTAAAAGGATGTGAATTTATGGGTTTAAATAAAAAAATTTTAATTACAGGCGCTACTGGATTTATAGGCTCTCATTTAGTTGAGAAATGTATTGAAAATGGGTACCAAGTAGTATCCTTTGACCGTTATAATTCAAACAATGATTGGGGGTGGCTAGAGAATTCCAAGCATAGGAAAGATTTGAGAGTAATCTTAGGAGATATAAGAGACTATGATTCAGTTAATAAAGCTATGACGAATTGTTCAGCTGTATTTCATTTAGCGGCATTAATAGGAATTCCATACTCTTATCAATCACCCTTAGCTTACATTAGAACCAACATTGAGGGCACATACAATATACTTGAATCATCTAAAGTATTAGGAATTGATCAAATTTTAATTACATCTACTAGCGAAACATATGGCTCTGCACAATATGTTCCAATTGATGAATTGCATCCACTAGTAGGACAATCTCCTTATTCTGCCAGCAAAATTGCAGCTGATCAGCTTGCTGTTAGCTATTACAGGTCGTTTAATCTTCCCGTAAAAATTGTAAGACCATTTAATACCTATGGACCTCGACAATCAGCTCGCGCTATTATTCCTACTATAATTTCACAAATAATTGCAGGTAAAGAAGAAATCGAGCTTGGCAATCTCAGCCCAACTAGAGACCTAACATATGTTGAAGATACATGTCAAGGGTTCTTAGATATTTATAACTCAAAAAAACTCTATGGGGAAGTAACAAATATTGGAACAAATTCTGAAATTTCAATTGAATCGTTAGCTGAGTTAATTATAAAAACTATGAAAACTGATAAATCTATATCAATATCTAAAAATAGAGTTAGGCCAGTTCAAAGTGAAGTAGATAGATTAGTTTGTGACAATTCGAAATTAATAAAAAATACTCCCTGGAAACAAAAAATCAAATTAGAAGATGGAATAAAAAAAGTAATCGATTGGATGAAAAACCCTGTTAATAATAAAAAATACAAATCAAAACAATACAATATTTAATATTTATTATTAAGTTTCAAATTAAATGAAAAAAATCATCCTAGTAGGTTCTGGCGGCCATTCTAAGTCATGTATTGATGTCATAAAATTAAATGAAAAATATATTATCGCTGGATTCGTAGTTGAGAATAATCATCAAAAAATCAAAAATAATCTTGATTATCCAATTGTTGGAGAAGACAATGATCTTGAAAGACTCAGAAAAGAGTATGACCATGCACTCGTTACTGTTGGTCAAATAAAATCTGCCAAAACTAGATACTTGTTATTTAATAAGCTTAAGAAGTTAAACTACAATTTACCAATTATAATTTCGCCAAGATCTTATGTTTCAAATGAATCTAGGATTAAAGAAGGTACGATAATTATGCACGATGTTTTAATAAATTCTAAAGCTCAAATAGGAAAAAACTGCATAATAAATAGTAAATCTTTAATTGAACATGATTCACTTATTGGAGATCATTGCCATATAGCAACCTCTGCGGTAGTAAATGGAAATGTTAAAGTAGGATTTAAAAGTTTTATTGGAAGTGGTTCCATCTTAAACAATTCTATTACTGTAGGCAATAATTGTATTATTGGATCAGGACAAATAATTAAGAAAAATATAAAGTCGAAATCTTTAATAAAATAATGAATAATAAAAAAACGATAATAATAGCTGAAGCTGGAATAAATCATAATGGCTCATTAAATCAAGCAAAAGAATTAATTGATGTAGCAAGTGAATCTGGAGCAGACTATGTCAAGTTTCAAACTTTTAATACTGAAGATCTAGTCACAAAACATGCTAAAAAAGCTGAATATCAAATTAAAAATACAGAAGGTTTTGAAAATCAATTCAAGATGTTAAAAAAACTTGAATTAAAGAAAAAAGACCATTTTGAGCTTATAGAATACTGTAAAAAAAGCAATATCAAGTTTCTTTCTACTGCTTTTGATTTTAGAAGTATTGATTTTCTGAGTGAGCTAAATTTAGATTTTTACAAAGTACCATCTGGAGAAATTACCAACCTACCCTACCTAAGAAAAATTGCTAAAATTTCTAAACCAGTCATTTTGTCAACAGGTATGTCAACTTTAAAAGAAGTGAAAAACGCTATATATTCTATGATAGATAAGGGTTTAAATAAAGAGGATTTGACAGTCCTTCATTGTAATAGCGATTATCCTACATCTCCAAGAGATGTTAACTTAAGAGCAATGACCACAATAGAAAATGAATTTAATGTCAAGGTAGGTTACTCGGACCATACCCTTGGCATAGAAATACCAATTGCAGCAGTTGCTTTGGGTGCATATATTATAGAAAAACACTTTACTTTAGATAGAAGTTTACCCGGTCCTGATCAATCAGCCAGTTTAGAGCCAGATGAATTAAAATCAATGGTATTAGGTATTCGAAAAATAGAAAAATCTCTTGGAAATGGCAAAAAGATACCGAGCAAAAGTGAAATGAAAAATATTGTTAGCGTTCGTAAATCGATAGTTGCAAAAGATCATATCAAAAAAGGTGATATTTTTACAGAAAAAAATCTTCAAACTAAAAGGCCAAGCAGTGGCTTATCTCCAATGGATTGGGATTCAATAATAGGTAAAAAAGCTAAAAAAGATTTTAGAGTTAACGATTTCATAAAGCTATAAATCATGAAAAAAATTTGCGTTATAACAGGTGCAAGATCAGAATATGGATTATTAAAATGCGTGATGAGAGGCATTCAAGATTCTTCTGATTTAGATCTGCAATTAATTGTAACAGGTATGCACTTATCAGCAGAATTTGGCTTAACATATAGAGAAATTGAAAGGGATGGCTTTAAAATTAATAAAAAAATTGAAATGCTCATTAGCTCTGATACTTCATTGGGAATAGCTAACTCTATGGGTTTAGGCATGATTGGATTTGCAAATGTTTTAGAAGAATTGAAGCCAGATTTGATTTTAGTATTAGGAGACAGATTTGAATTGTTGTCTTTTGTTTCTGTTGCAACGATATTTAGAATTCCTGTGGCTCATCTGCACGGTGGAGAAGTAACTGAGGGAGCAATAGATGAATCAATAAGGCATAGTATTACAAAAATGTCACATTTACATTTTGTAGCAACTGATGAATATAAGAACAGGGTCATTCAGCTTGGCGAATTTCCAAAAACTGTTTTTAATGTTGGAGGCTTGGGGATTGATAACATTAAAAACTTAAATTTATTAGATCTAGAAAAATTACAAGAATTACTTAAATTCAAATTTGGAAAGAAAAATTTATTGGTTACCTATCATCCGGTTACTTTGGAAAAAAAGTCAACTGTTAATGAATTAAATGAATTACTTTTAGCTCTTGATGAATTAAATGATACAAAAGTTATTTTCACTATGCCTAATGCAGATATGGGAAATAGAAAAATTATAAATAACATAAAAAAATATGTAAATAAGAACATAAATAATTGTATTTTTTTTACATCATTAGGACAATTAAAGTATTTATCATGCATTATGAATATAGATGCGGTTGTCGGCAATTCATCTAGTGGTATAATTGAAGTACCTTCATTTAAAAAAGGCACTATAAACATTGGCAATCGCCAAAAAGGTAGAATCAAAGCAGAAAGTATAATTGATTGTTTTCCAGAGAAAAAATCTATTCTTAGAGCTTTTGAAAAATTATATTCTAAAAAATTTCAAAAAAAATTATCTGATGTAAAAAACCCCTATGGTGTTGGTGGCGCAAGTGAAAAAATTATTAAAATATTAAAAACAATAAATCTTAACAATATGATTAAGAAAAAGTTTTATGATATTAGATTTTAAAATTATAAATCAATTTAATTTAAATCCTATGAACAGGTTTTTAAAAAATTATAAATAAAAAGAATTAGTTTTGAAAAATCTATTAGTTAAATGTGATATAACGATAAGACAAGCAATGAAAGTTTTAGATAAAACTGCTGAAAAATGTTTGATTGTTGTAGGGGATAATAACAAACTAAAAGGGACTTTAACAGATGGTGATATAAGAAGAAGCATCTTAAAAGGAGCTCAATTTTCTGAAAATATTTCTCATTGGTTCCAATCTAAGCCATCATTTTTGATTTATGGCTTGTACAATAAGAATGATTTAAAAAAACTAATTTTAGAAAACAAACATAATTTGATTCCGATTATTGATAAAAATAGTTGCGTGATTGATTATGAAACGAGCTCAAGCCTTTCCCAACCTTTTATCGAAAAACCAATTAATGAAGAAATTCCAGTTGTCATTATGGCTGGTGGGAAAGGGACCAGGATGGAGCCATTTACAAAGGTCTTGCCAAAACCACTTGTTCCGGTTCATGAAAAACCAATTATTGAGCACATAATTGAAAGTTTCTTAAAAGCAGGTTGTAATGATTTTTTTATCTCTGTTAATTATAAATCAAAAATTCTTAAGGCATATTTTGAAGAAGTAAATCCAAGCTATAACATAGACTTTGTGGATGAAGTTGAACCATTAGGAACTGCAGGTAGTTTAAAATTTTTAGATAAAACGATTAAAAATTCTTTTTTTGTTACTAATTGCGATATCATAGTAAAGGCAAATTACCAAAGTTTATATAATTTTCATAAAGAGGGCGGATACGATGTTACCTTGGTTGCTTCAGCTAAAGAATATATCATACCCTATGGCGCTTGTAAGTTGAATAAGAATGGACATCTTTCACATATTGATGAAAAACCAAAATACGAATTTTTAATAAATACTGGTTTATATGTTTTAAATCCTGATGTTTTAAAACTAATTCCAAAAAATAGCTTTTACCACATAACTCAGCTTATCAGCGATGCTAAAAAAGTTGGTAGGAAAATTGGTGTTTTCCCAATCGATGATGATTCATGGGTTGATATTGGCCAATGGACAGAATATCAAAAAGCTGTAGATAGTTTGTGATAAAAAATAAAACCATATTAGCCATTATCCCCGCTCGCGGAGGAAGTAAAGGTCTTCCACGTAAAAATATTTTACCTCTATTAGGAAAGCCTTTGATTTATTGGACAATAAAGGCAGCTAAGGGCTCAAAATATATAGATAGGATTGTCTTATCCACAGATGACATAGAAATAGCTAATGTTGCAAAAGAATATGATTGTGAAGTACCATTTATTAGACCTAAAAATATTGCCAATGACAGCGCTTCTTCTTTTGATGTTATTGACCATTGTTATGATTTTTTTAAAGAGAAAAGGTGTAACTTTGATTACATTATCTTATTAGAACCAACTTCTCCATTACGAGATTCAAAAGATATAGACCTAGCAATAGAAAATTTATATAATTTGAGAGAAAAAGCTGATTCAATAGTTGGTGTTTCAAAAGTTGAAGCTACTCACCCAGCTTTTGATGTTGTCATAAATGATGAGGGGTTAATTGTTCCATATCAAAGTAAAAAATTTACTATTTTACGAAGACAAGATATTGAAGATTTATACTTTTTTGAAGGCTCAATTTATATGTCTTTAACAAAAACTCTTCTTGAGAAAAAAATTTTTTACCATGAAAGAACTGCTCCCCACTTTATGCCAAGATGGAAATCTATAGAAATTGATGAGTTGGCTGATCTAATAATTGCTGAAGCTTTATTAAATAATAAATCAATACTTGAAATGATATAAAATGAATAACACTGGTCAAAAACTTTGGAAAAAAGCAAAAAAAATTATTCCTGGTGGCAACCAACTTTTATCTAAAAGAAGTGAATTATTTTTACCTGATTTGTGGCCTTCATATTATAAAAAAGCAAAGGGATGTGAAATTTGGGATATGGATAACAATCATTTTTATGACTTTGCAGGAATGGGGGTTACAGCTTGTATTATTGGCTATGCAGATGATGAAATTGATAACGCCGTAAAAAATTCTATATCTAATGGTTCGATGGCTACATTAAATTCTTACGAAGAAGTTAAGCTTGCGGAAAAATTGATCGAAATTCACCCATGGTCTGAAATGGCAAGATTTTCAAGAACTGGCGGTGAGGCATGTTCTATTGCAATTAGAATTGCAAGAGCAGCAACAAATAAAGACCATGTAGCTTTTTGTGGTTATCATGGTTGGCATGATTGGTATTTATCTGCTAATATTTCTAACAATAAAAATCTAGATGGTCAACTTCTCCCTGGTCTTGATACTAAAGGCGTTCCGGATAACCTAAAAAATACTGTCCATCCATTTTATTTTAATGACATAAAATCATTTTATAAACTTTTTAAGAAATACGGTGATAAAATAGGCACTATAATTATGGAGCCTCAAAGGGGCTGTCCCCCAAAAGATAATTTCTTGAAAAAAATTAGAGAATTTGCATACAAAAATTCTTTGGTTTTGATATTTGATGAAGTAACATCTGGTTTTCATGACAATTATGGCGGAATTCATTTAAAATATGATGTAGATCCAGATATGGCAATTTTTGCTAAAGCTCTAGGCAATGGATATCCAATATCGTCAGTAATTGGTAGAAAGGAGATAATGGACGTTGCACAAGATACTTTTATAAGTTCAACTATGTGGACCGAAAGAATTGGTTTTACTGCTGGATTAGCTACTTTAAATAAAATGGAAAATTTATCTGTTCAAAGGCAGTTGGTTAAATATGGATTGAAGATTAAAGATGGTTGGAAAAAAGTAGCAAGTTTAGCTGAAATAAAAATAAATGTTACTGGTCTTGACGCAATACCATACTTTTCATTTGATTATAAAAATCCTGTTGAGTTGTTAACTTATTTTAATCAAGAAATGTTGAAAAAAGGATTTTTAACAAATGCTGGAACTGCAACAACCTTTGCATATAATGAAAATATTGTGGATTCGTATTTAAATGAATGTTTAGAAGTTTTTAAAAAAATTAAAGATTTAGACTTTGATGTAGCAACTGAACTTTTGGGACCGATGAAGCATTCCACTTTTGCAAGGGTGACAAGATAACGATAAATGAAACTTAAGGATAAAATAATTACAATAGTTGGCGGTGGAGGTCTCTTGGGGTCACAACTTGTTAAAATAGTTAAGGATAATGGTGGAAGAGTATTAGTTATAGATAATCTCTCTAAGGAAACATGGAAAAATAGAAATATAGACTGTGATTATTATTTTTCAGTAGACATAACAAACACAACAGAAGTAAAGTCTGCTATTAAAAAAATTGAAGAAAATTTTGGTACAATAGATGGCTTAGTAAATGCAGCTTACCCTAAAAATAAAAAATATGGCAACCACTTTTACCATGTTCAATTAGATGATTTTAATGATAACCTTAATCTTCACATGGGAGGTTATTTTTTAATTTGTCAAAAGTTTTCAGAGCTTATGAAAAAAAATAATGGGGGTGTTATAATAAATATTTCCTCAATATATGGAATAATCGCTCCAAAGTTTAATATTTATTCAGGGACTAAAATGACTATGCCTGTGGAATATGCAATCATTAAATCTGGAATAATTAGCTTGACAAAATATTTGGCTAAATATCTAAAGGGATCAAATATTAGATTAAATTCAATTAGCCCTGGAGGTATTTATGATGGGCAGTCGGAAAAGTTTGTCAATAACTATAATAATGAATGTTTAGGAAGAGGAATGCTTCAGAAAGATGACTTAAATGGAGTTGTAGTTTTTTTATTGTCAGATGATTCAGCTTTTATCAATGGTCAAAACATAATAGTTGATGACGGTTTTTCACTATAATATTACAATGAAGGGAATGAATTTTGAATAATTTAAGAAGTTGTAACAGTTGTTTGTTGCCAGAGACGTATGAAACTCTAGAACTAGCTGAAAACAATAGTTCATGCAATATGTGCCATGGTACAGAATTTAAACAAAAAGAAGTTGATTGGGAAAAAAGAAAGAAACTGCTTGACAGTGTAATTGAAAAATTTAGAGGGAAAAATGATTATGATTGCTTAGTTCCATTTAGCGGTGGCAAAGATAGTACTTACACACTTTATTACTTAATTAAAGAATATAATATAAAGCCATTAGTTGTTCGATTTAATCATGGGTTTTATAGATCTAAAATGGAAAAGAATGTTCAAAGAACTATTAAAAAATTAGGAGTAGATTTTATCAATTTTACACCTAATTGGACTATTGTAAAAAAATTAATGTGGGAAGCTTTCTCTAGAAAAACCGATTTTTGTTGGCATTGTCACACTGGAATATATTCCTACCCTCTAAGAATAGCTCTTAAGTTTAATGTTCCTCTCGTTTTGTGGGGTGAGCCACTCGCAGAGATGAGTGCATATTATACTTATGAAGATGATGAAATTGAATGGGAAAATGAAGAAAAATTTAATATGCTAAGAAACTTAGGTATAACTGCAGAAGATATGCATGGGATGATTAATAAAGAAAATGACCCTGTAGACAAGAGAGACTTAATTCCGTATACTTATCCACCATTAGAAGAATTACAAAAAATTGGTTATTACTCTGTATGTTTGGGCAGTTTTATTCCATGGGACTATAAAAAGCATACTCAAATTATAATGGACGATCTTGGTTGGGAAGGGGATGAAATGGAGAGCGCACCTTTATCCGTTAATACTGAATATGCTAAGATAGAGTGCTGGATGCAAGGAACGAGAGATTATATTAAATATTTAAAAAGGGGATATAGCAGAGTAACTCAAATAGTAAATTTTGAAATTAGAGAGGGTAGAATGAGCATTGAAGAAGGGAAAAAATTAATAAAAAAATATGATGGAAATAAGCCCTATTCTTTAGAATTATTTCTAGATTACATGGGAATTGATGAAGAAGAATTTAATGAAATAGTTAAAAAACAAATCGTACCCCCCCATGATCCAGATATTAGTAAGATTCCGATGGGTAAAAAAATGAGCGATTTTAATGAATGGTATCGAGAGAAAAACATTCGATGATTGGAATTTTAGATTATGGAGCAGGAAATCTTCACTCAGTTAATAATGCTTTAACTTTTTTAGGAGCCAAATCTGAGATTATTTGTGAAAAAAATGATATATCTAGTTTTGACTCATTAATAATTCCTGGAGTAGGATCATTTCATAATGCAATGAAAAAATTTAATGAAAAGGAAATCGTTCAACCAATATTAGATTTTGCAAATTCAGGTAAACCAATTCTTGGTATTTGTCTAGGCATGCAAATACTAGCCACTAGTGGTTATGAGCCAGTGAAAACTAAAGGCTTAAATTTAATTCCAGGTGAGGTGCGGTCTATCAGAACCTCTTTAAAATTACCACATGTTGGATGGAATGGCATAACCATTAATAAAGAATGTTCTTTGCTAAAAGGAGTAAAATTGAATGCTGATTTCTATTTTGTTCATTCTTACCATTTTATACCTGACGATAATGATTCTATTGTTGCTTTTACTAATTATGGAAAAAGCTTTGTTTCATGCATAAACATTGAAAATATATATGGTATTCAGTTTCATCCTGAAAAAAGCCAGAAACAAGGCTTAAGAATATTAAAAAATTACATCGATTTAATTAATGCTTAAACCTAGAATTATACCAACATTACTTTTAAGAAAAAATAGAATGGTCAAAGGTGTAAATTTTGAGAATTATAGAGACACTGGTGATCCTGTGTCGGCTTCTAAAATATATAACTCTCAATTTGTTGATGAGTTGATATTTATAGATATTGATGCAACTAATGAAAAAAGAGACCCTGATTATGATATTTTAAAAGAAGTTTCAAAAGAGTGTTTCATGCCTTTTACATTTGGTGGAGGAATTAAAAATATTCAACAAATAAATAATCTTTTAAGATCAGGCGCAGATAAAGTGATCATTAATACATCTGCAACTCAAGATAAAAAATTTATACACGATGCCGTAGAAATTTTTGGCAGTCAATGTATTGTGATTGCAATTGATGTCAAAAAAATTAATAATCAATATAGCGTCTTTACAAATTGTGGAAAAAAAATGCACAATCTTTTACTTTTTGAATATTTAAAAGAAATAGAAAAATTTAATGTTGGTGAAATTTTCATTAATTCTATTGATCGTGATGGCAAAATGAATGGGTATGATAATGAATTAATTAACGCTATTGTTTCAAAATCAAAATTACCAATTATTGCATGTGGCGGCGCTGGAAATTTTATGCATATTTATGAAACTTTTTTAAAAACTAAAGTTTCTGCCCTAGCAATGGCGAGTATTTTTCATTTTAGCGACAACAATCCTATTAGATGTAGGTCATTTTTAAAAAATAAAGGTATTGAATTAAAAGTTGTTTGAATTAAATAGTATTTTAAAGTTTTTTCAATTTTGTTATGAATATAGATAATTTTTTATTAATTGGTGGCCATAGGATACTTTTAGATCTTGCAAAGGTTATAATTGATAAAAATTATAAATTAAATATTATTATTGATAAGTTTCATTTAGATATGAAAATTAATGAAAAAGATTCACTAATTCAGAAACTTGAAGATGAAAGCATAAGTTATAATGTATTGTCAGCAAGCAGATTAACTGTCAAAGATTTAAAGAAGTATGTAAGTAAAAATACAATTGGTATAAGTATAAGCTCTCCATGGATTTTAAATTCTGAAATAATAAATATTTTCAATGGGAAGCTTTTGAATATTCATACATCAAACTTGCCAAAAAATAGAGGCGGTGGCGGTTTCTCTTGGCAGATAATGATGAACGACATGAAAGGGGGGATTTGCATTCACAAGGTTGATGAGGGGATTGATTCTGGCGATATAGTAATGAGGTCAGATTTTAATTACCCTAGTTCATGTAAAAAACCCGCTGACTTCATAGATTATATAGAAAAGTATGAAAAAAAAATAATAAGAAGTTTTATAAATAATGTAAAAGAATGGACAACTTTTCCTACTATGAACCAAAACCACAACTATGCTGAATATTGGCCTAGATTAAATACAAAAAAACACGGTTTTATTGATTGGTCTTGGGAAGGATTTGAAATTAAGCAGTTTATAGATGCTTTTGACGATCCTTACGAAGGTGCTTCTACTTTTGTAAATGGATTAAAATTGTTTTTAAAGAAGTGCGAAATAATGCCAAGTAAAAATACTTTTCATCCATTTCAATACGGTATCATTTATCATAAAACCGATTCGGAAATTTATGTTGCAGCTCAAAAATGTAGTTTAATAATTAGCAGCATATCAGATAGTGATGGTGAAAATGTATTCAAAAAAATTAATCTTGGAGATAGGCTATATACTCCTCAAGAATATATTCAAGAAGCGTTTTGCAAAAGAGTTTTTTATAGCGCAAAAACAAAACTAAATAAATTCTAATAATTAAAATAGAATGTAACTTTTAATGAATATTTTAATAGTTGGTGCAGGAAATATCGGCTCACGACACATACAGAGTTTAATCTCTATTTCAGAGTTTTCACTATTTGTAATCGATCCTACATTGTCTTCTAGAGAAAATATTTTAAGTATTATTGGTGAACATAATTACAAAAAAGTAACTTTTTTAGATAATATAAATCAAATTAATTTAAAAATAGACTTTGCTATTGTATCTACAGATGCAAGTCCTCGAAAAAAAATAATAATTGAATTACTTAAATTTGGCGTTAAAAATTTTTTAATAGAAAAGATTGTCTGTCAGTCTACAAGTGATTATTTAGAATTATTAGATGAAACAAACAATAAAGCCAATGTTTGGGTTAACTTTCCAAGAAGATATATGCCTATTTATGATCATTTAAAAAAATCATTAAAAAAAGATGATGAGCCAATTCGAATGCTTGTTGACGCGGGAAATTTAGGGATTGCATGCGGAGCTATTCATCAAATTGATTTATTCCAATATCTAACCGATGCTGTAGAATTCAAAATTCAGGAAGAATTTCTTAAACTTAAGGTAATAGAAACTAAGAGAAAAAATTATATAGATTTTGCTGGCAATTTTATAATTGAAACAGATAATAATAGCTCGCTAACACTGAACTTCACAGAGGACGAATTTTGGCCATTATTAGAGATTTACAGAAATTCAAAAAGGTATGTAATTATCGACAGCGATAATTGTTTTTCAAAAACAGCGCTTAAAAGTGACATGTGGCAATGGAAAGAAAACCGAATAAAAGCCGAACAACCACTTGTAAGTAGAATTACTGTCAAAATAATAAATGACATAATCAATAATGGAGATTGTAAAATGCCCACATTGGCTGATTCATTTATAACTCACAAACTTATTTTGGATGTTTTGTTAGATTATTATAACAAAAATATAGATAATTCAAAAAATATTTTACCAATAACATAAAAAAATTGCTTATTAAAAAAAATATCTGGCTAGTTGGTGCAAGCAATATGGCAGTAGATTATTTCAAAGTCCTTAGAAGCTTTGATGCATTAATTACTGTAATTGGTAGAGGTGAAGCCTCATCTAAAAAATTTTACTCAAAAACAGAGTTTAAACCAATAGTTGGTGGTTTTAAAAATTTTTTGAAAAGTAAACCAAAAAAGTGTGACTCGTTAATTATTGCTGTAAGTATTGATAACTTAGCTAATATTGCTCTACAAGCTATTGATTTTGGAATAAAAAATATTTTACTTGAAAAGCCTGGCGCACTAGAGCTTGATGAAATTTTATCTATCAAAAATAAGGCTCAAAATCATAATGTAAATGTCCACATTGCATACAATAGAAGATTTTATGCTTCAACATTACGAGCAAAAGAAATTATTAAAAATGATGGAGGCGTAAAGTCTTTTAATTTCGAATTTACAGAGTGGTCAAATATTGTTGAAAAATCAAATCAGAATCAAATTATCAAAGAAAAATGGTTCATTGCAAATTCTTCTCATGTAGCTGATTTGGCATTTTTTTTAGGTGGTTTTCCTACATCTATAAGTTCATATACCTCTGGGGTTTTAAAATGGCATAAATCTGCTTCAATATTTGCTGGGTCAGGAAAAACTGATACTGGAGCTTTATTTTCTTATCAAGCAAATTGGGAATGCCCAGGAAGATGGAGTTTAGAAGTTTTAACTAATAATAATAGGCTTATTTTTAAACCAATGGAGAAATTGTTCATTCAGAAAAAAGGAGAAATTAGTATAATTGAAGATAGTAATTTAAATTATGAAATTGACGAGAAGTTTAAACCTGGCCTATATAATCAGACTGAAAGCTTTTTAAAAAAGGAATTTAAAGATATGTTAAGTATAAACGACCTTCCTTCATTTGTTAGTATTTATAATAAAATTGCTAATTATTAATTAATTTTATGATTGACCAAGCTGTAATTTTAGCTGGTGGTAGAGGACAAAGATTAAGACCATTAACAGATTCTATCCCAAAGCCAATGGCGCCCATAAACAAAATTCCTTTTTTAGACTATTTAATCAAATCAATTATCGATGTTAAAATAAAAAATATTCTTATTTTAGTTGGCTATAAATCAGAAATTATTATTAATCGCTATAAAAATTTAAAAAAAATAAATGTAGAATTTTCATTTTCTAATGAAGATTCATTAACTGGAACTAGAGTTCTAAATGCTTACAGTCAACTAAATGAACATTTCCTGCTTATGTATGGAGATAATTATTGGCCTATCGCTTTAAATGAAATGTGGGAAAAATATTTAGAGTTAAATGTTGATATTTTAACAACAGTTTTTTCTAATTTGCATGGTACAGGTGAATATAATTATGAAAACAATATTTTGGTTGATGATAAAGGTATGGTTATGAAATATGATAAAAAAAGGAAAAATAAAAACTCAAATGGTGTAGATATAGGGTATTTCATTATTTCAAAGAAATCAATAGATTATAAATTAAATTCAAACTTCTCATTTGAAGAAAATATGCTTCCAAAATTTATCAATGATAATAATCTTGGTGCGTATGTTACAAATGATCAATATTATTATATCACAAACTATAAAACACTAAATCAATTTGAAAATGCAGTGAATAAGAATAATTTTCGAGTCATTTCACAAAATTTTTTTAATCATTAAAACAACAGTTGCAAAGCTTAAAATTATACAAAGGAAAAAAATGGAAAAAATATTAATAACTGGAATTACAGGATTTGTCGGATCACATATTGCTGATCTTTGCCTAAAGAATGATGTTGATTTATTTGGCTTAAAAAGATATCACCTTTCAAAAATGGACAATGTCAAAGAAATTGAACATAAAATTAAATGGATTGACTGTGATATGATGGACCCAAAATCTGTAAAAAAAGCTATTGAAGCTTGTACGCCTGATAAGATTTTCCATATGGCTTCACAAAGTTTTGTTAGTCCATCATGGGATCATCCTAATTTGTACATGGATGCAAATTACAGGATGACTGTAAATCTATTAGAAGCCTGTTTGTCCTGTAAAATAAACCCAAAAATTCTGATTCCAGGGTCTGGAGAAGAATTTGGCGAAATTTATGAAAATGAATTACCAATAACAGAAAATACAACTATAAGGCCCGTTAATCCATATGCTGTAACAAAAGTAGCGCAAGATTTGATTGGATTTGTTTATTATAAATCCTACGGTTTAAATATAATTAGGACCAGAGCCTTTAATCATGAAGGCCCTAGAAGAGATAAAGTATTTGGGATACCTTGGTATGCGTATCAAATTGCAAAAATTGAAAAAGGCTTACAAAAACCTAATTTAAGAGTAGGGTTTTTGGATGATAAAAGAAATTTTACTCATGTGAAGGATATGGTTTCAGCATATTGGATAGCTGTTAATAAATGTGTTCCTGGAGAGCTTTATTTGATAGGCTCTGAAAGTAAAGATGATGTCCATACTTTTAGAGAATGTTTAGAAGATTTGATAAAAATGTCAGATGTTAAAGATATAACATATGATATTGTTCCTGAATTTGTTAGACCAACTCAAGTTCCTTTTTTAATTTATAAAGGTGATAAGTTTAGAGAATTAACAGGCTGGAGACCAGAAATTGGATATAAAAAAATATTATCAGACACTCTAGATTATTGGAGAAGCCAAGTAAAATAAAATGAAAAATTTCAGACCTATTAAAAATTGTAGAATTTCTGGAAAAAATGATCTTGTTAGAATATTAGATTTAGGAATACATCCTCTAGCTAATTCTTTAAAATCTATACAAACAGACATTAAAGAAAAATTTCCTTTAAGCATTTCTTTTTCGGAAGAAAGCTCATTAGTTCAATTAAATGAAACCGTTGATAAAGAAACACTTTTTAATCATTATGTCTGGGTAACTGGCACAGCTAAAGCAACAAAGAGATATTCAAACATCTTTTTTGAAAATTTAATTACAAATACAAGTTTAAAAAAAAATGATTTCGTTGTTGAAATTGCATCAAATGATGGAACATTTTTAAAACCATTTTTGCAAAAGGGATACAATAATATTCAAGGCATTGATCCTGCAATCAATATAGCGAAGATAGCTAATAATAATGGTGTACCAACTATCCCTAAATATTGGAGTTCACAATTAGCAAAAAAAATAAAAACTCAAAAGGGCCTCGCTAAAGTTGTTTTTGCTAGAAATGTAATTCCTCATGTAAGCGAACTCTTAGACGTTATTGAAGGAATACAGATTATATTATCTGAAAGTGGAACTGGGATAATAGAATTTCATTATTTAGGCAATATCTTAGAGGGGTTACAATATGATTCAATATATCACGAACACCTTTGTTATTTTTCAATAAACTCTATTACTTATTTACTAAATAGATTTAATTTATTTCCATATCATATTGAAAATAGTCCAATAAGTGGAGGGGCGCGTTCTATTTATTTTGGCAAAACAATTAGAAATAAGAGCACTCAGTTAAAAAGTCAGATCAAATTAGAGAATAATCTAAAAATAAATGAGCTATCGACTTGGAAAAATTTTGCAAAAAAAGTAGAATCTCATAAAGCAAAAACAATAGAAATTTTAGATAATCTTAAAGGAAAAAAAATTTTGGGTTTTGGTTCATCTGCTAGGAGTCAAACCTATCTGAATTACTGCAATATTGATACCGAACAAATATGTGCAATAGTTGATAATAATTCTTTGAAGCAAGGTAAATTTGCTCCAGGTTCCTCTATTCCAATTGTAAGCATGAAAGATGGCTTGAGCATGAATCCTGATATAATCTTTATCCTTGCATGGAACTTCCAAGATGAAATAATTGCCTCATGCAAGAGAGCAGGCTGTAAAGCTGAATTTTTAATACCATTCCCATTAGAACCTTTTTTTTACCAAAAATGAAATTTACCGAGCAAAATATTGAGGGTGTCTACATTATCTCGCCAGAACCTTATGAAGATAAAAGAGGAATGCTTAGAAGGCATTTTTGTAAAAATGAATTTAAAAAAAATGAACTATTTACTGAAATTTCGCAAACAAACATATCAGAAAATAAGAGTATTCATACTTTAAGGGGTTTTCATTTTCAATACCCGCCTTATAGTGAAGACAAAGTCATCTCTTGCATTGCAGGTAGTATATATGATATTGTTGTTGATCTTAGAAAAGAATCAAAAACCTATTTAAAATGGGAGTCATTTAATTTACAAACAACAGATAGACAGAGTCTTTACGTTCCTTCCGGGTGCGCAAATGCATATCTCACTACCACTAAAAATACTTGGATATTGTACTATCATTCTGAATTTTACAGACCACTTGGGGAGGGTGGTATCCGATATAATGACCCCCTTTTTAAATTTGATTGGCCTGTGGAACCTAAAGTCATATCTAGTAAAGATTTAAGCTTTTTAGATTGGAAAGAAGATTAAATTTTATGAGAATATTAGTTACGGGAGCTAGTGGCTTTTTAGGAAGAAATATGTTGAAAAAGTTATCAAATAGCAATCATAGTATACTCGCTACATCAAGATTAAAAGATAATAGAATTAATTTTAAAGAAAGCTTTGAATGGGTTTATGGCGATTTAAGCGATACAGAATTCATAAAAAAAAACTTAGTAAAATTTAATCCTGAAGTTTTAATTCATTTAGCTTGGAGTGGTATTCCGAATTATTCTGATCATTTATCCTCAATTAATCTTCATAATTCGATAAATTTATTTCGCGAAATAATTTCAAATACAAATTGTAAGAAAATATTAGTTTCTGGAAGTTGTTGGGAATATGGAAAAAAATTTGGAAGCTGTAACGAATCAGATTCTGAAATAGTAGATTCTTATTTTAATTGGGCTAAAAATTCATTGCTCAAGTATTTATCCTTTGTTTGTAATGAAAAAAACATTGATTATCATTGGTTTAGAATCTTCTTTGTTTTTGGCTTAGGTCAAAAAGAATCTGCATTAATACCAACACTAATAAATTCTATTAAACAAAAAAATGTTCCATTTATAAATTTTCCACAAAATAAAAATGATTTTGTTTTTGTAGATGATGTTATAAATATCTTTTACAAGTCTATAGAAAATAATCTACAGTCTGGTATATATAATATAGGGTCTGGAATCAGTTCAAGCGTTTTAGATATTAGTAAAATTGTTGAAAAAAAAATATTAGGAACAGATTCAATATCATCTATTGTAGAAAAAAATGGATCGGATATAGAAAAAGTTAATTTTTGGTCAAATATGGAAAAAACATCATTTAATTTAAATTTGTCTCCCCCTATAAAAATTGAAGTTGGTATTAATCAAATAATAAATAATTTATGATAATTTCTAAAACACCTTTAAGAATAAGCTTTGCCGGAGGAGGAACTGATCTAAGGACTTATTATAAAAATAATAGATATGGGTCTGTTTTAAGCACAAGCATTGATAGCTATATTTATGTTTCTATTAAAAAACAATCTGCTCTCTTCGATGAAAACTACAGATTAAATTATTCAGAAACTGAATTAGTATCTAAAGTAGAAAACATAAAAAATCCAATAATAAGAGAATGCATAAAATTTTTAAATATTAGTGATAAAATCTATATAAGTACAATTGGAGATGTTCCCGCATCTACTGGATTGGGCTCATCGAGCACCTTTTGTGTTGGCTTACTTAATGCTTTATACAAATTTAGAGGTGAAATTGTTTCCGCAGGAAGACTTGCTGAAGAAGCCGCTCATATTGAATGCGATATATTAAAGAGACCTATGGGTAAGCAAGATCACTATGCTGCAGCTTATGGCGGTATAAATTATATTAGATTTTATGATGATGAGACAGTAACCTTAAGGCCTATAAATATTTCTAATTATAATCTCCAATTATTTTCAGAATCAGTTGTTGTTTTCTGGACAGGGATTACTCGGCCATCAGAGTTAGTTCTAAAAGAACAAAATGATAAAAATTTAATCAATAAAGAGATTTTAACAAATATAAGAGATCAGGCTCTAGAATTATCAAGTATTTTAAATGATAGTAATTTTTCAATACGAAAAATTGGAAAACTGTTAGACAAAGGATGGCATAATAAAAAAAAACTTGCTACAAAAATTACTAACAATAAAATTGATGATTGGTATGATATTGCTACAGATATGGGTGCGATTGGTGGTAAAATCTCTGGTGCTGGAGGAGGAGGTTTTTTATGCTTAATAGTGGAAAAAAAAGATAAAAATAAAGTAGTATCTGAGCTATCTAAGCTTGGTTTAACAGAATACAGATTTGGTCTAGATTCAAATGGTACTACGGTAAGTGAAATAACATAATATGAAAATAGATGAAAAGAATAACCAAATAATTAGAAATGACGGTTCGAAAGTAAATTTATATTCTCCTGAAGGTTTTAAGCTGATTTCGGATTTATGGATTAAGGTTGGCTGGGATCAAAAATATCTTTATGGATTTACTTGGTTGGGTAGGCCTATTATACAAAATCCAGATGATATGATTAGAATGCAAGAGGTTATCTATAGCATAAAACCTGACTATATTATTGAGACTGGAATAGCACATGGAGGTTCCCTTATTTACTACGCCTCAATCTTGAATGCAATTGGAAATGGTAGTGTTATAGGAGTTGACATAGAAATTAGAGAACACAATAGAATAGCAATTGAAAATCACGAGCTGTTTCATTTGATTGAGCTTTATGAGGGAAGTTCTACGAATCTTTCTATTATTAATAAAATAAAAAATAAAATTGATAAGTCTCAAAAAATCCTTGTAATTCTTGATTCAGCTCATGATTATGATCATGTTATGAAAGAGCTTGCTTTGTATCACCAGTTTGTATCAATCGATTCATATATAGTAGTAACCGATGGCAGTCAAGAATATTTAAATAGCACACCTAGAGCAATGAGAGATTATAAAGGATATGTAGATACATGGGACATAAATAATCCAAAAAAAGCCGCTGAAGATTTTGTTGAAAAAAATGATGAATTTAGCATAGTTGAACCTAAGTTTATTTTTAATGAAGGAAATATAAATTTTAGAGTCACACATTGGCCATCTGCATTTATAAAAAGAAATAAATAGAATATTTGGAATTAAAAAGTAAAATAAGCTTAATAATACCTACTCATAATCGCCCTCAATATTTGAGTAGAAGCTTGAAGTACTGGACAAATTTCGATATAAACATATTTGTAACAGATTCATCAACAAGCCCATTCAAAAATTTACCCAAAGAAATAATATATACACACTGCCCATCCTCTTCTTTTACGGAAAAAATCTCTAAAACTTTAAAAAAAATTAAGACCGAATATTGTTTTTTGTGCGCTGATGATGATTTTATTACGCTAAATGGCATAACTGATGCCCTAAAATTTTTAGAGAAAAATTCAGATTATTTAATTGCTCATGGTGATTATTATTCTTTTTTCTTGAACCCAAATTCCAATAAAGACATTGAATGGTCTAAAATATATATAGGCAATTCAATCAATCATGATGAGCCAGTTCAAAGACTTGATTACCATTTTAAAAATTATATATGTCCTACATTTTATGGAGTGCATAGAACATGGGCATTAAACAAGATATGGAATTTTAATAAAAAAAATTCAAGCGATAATAGATTTTCAGAGCTATTACCAACAATGTTATCGGTTATATATGGAAAAGTAAAAAGATTGAATGGATTTTATTGTGCAAGAGAAAAATTATTAAATAAAACAACGGTCCCAGATATTTTTAATTTTATTAATGAAAAAAAATATGATGAAAAATATAGAAAATTTAAAAAGTGTTTATCTGTTGAATTATCAAATATTTGCAACCTGCCTCAAGTTGAGACTGATAAAATTATTGAAAATGGAATGGAAGCATACATTAACGATATTAAAAAAAGTAAGTCAAAACCAAATTTTTTACCAAAATTAATAATTATCAAGCTTTTAAAGACTTTCAGGCTTTATAACTTTTTGATAAAAACTTATAAAAATTTAAATTATTATAATAAAATCGACTCAATACTCTCTACTAAAGAATATAAATTAATTGAACAATCTATATTGAAAAATAAAAAAATTTATTTATAAGTATTTATAAATAATAACACTTCATTTTTAATTAAAAATTTAATATTAAAAAAACATCAAAATATGAATCCTTAATAAAGCTGGTAAAGCCCTTCAGGGCTACAGCTGTGTTATTTTTTATTTCAACTTTAGTTGTATCCTTTTTAGAAAGTTTTGGAATAGCAATATTATTACCTATTTTTGAAAAAATTCTAGGTCAAAACACAAACTCACAAATTTCGTCCATTCTCTTATATCCTTTTGAGCTTTTTGGACTGGAAAATGATATTCTATTTATTGGAATATTTTTCTTATTTATAATTCTATTAAAAATAATATTCAGATTATTTACTACTTATCTTAGTAATAAGGTTTGCTTTGATATTAGGGAAAAAATTATGTTGGAGATTAGTGATTATTATTTAACAACATCTTATGAAAATATAATAAAAAGCAAACAAGGATTACTTTTAAATAACATAATCCAGGAACCCTACAAGACAACAGCAGGGTTGTTAAAAATATCAGAATTTATTGTTAGTATAATAATGATATTTTTCTATTACGCTCTTTTATTACTAACTGATGTTAAAATAACTATTTATTTATCAATAATTTCAATCTTTATTTATTACCTAATAACGGTAACAACAAAAAAGTATTCCATTAAGTTTGGCGAAGAGGAAATAGAAATTAATCAGGATATTAGTTCTATAGCTGCTGAAAGCATAGCAGCGTTGAGGCAAATTAAAACATTTGGAATGAATAATAAAATTTCTAACCAACTCTCAGAAAAAGTAAAAAAATTATCAATTGTTGAATTAAAAAAATTAATTTTTATGACTTCTCCAAGATTGATTATTGAATTAATCTTTACAAGTGGAATTATTTTTGGTGTAATGTTTTTTTATTTTACTTCATTTGAAACACTTAAAACAATTATTCCAATTTTAGCGATTTTTGTTTTAGTGTCACAAAGATTGCTTGGCCAGCTTTCAATTGTAGTTGCGAATAAAATAGCTTTAGATAATATAATACCCTCTTTTTCATTAGTTGTCTCTTTAATGGACAAAAATAAACAATCAAAAAAGTTATATACTAAAAACATAAATTTTAATTTTCTTGAAACTGACATTATTTTTAATAACGTAACATTTAGTTATGATATAAAAAAACCTATTATAAAAAATGCTAGTTTTACAATTCCTAGAAACAAAATTACTGCTATAATTGGAGAATCTGGATCTGGAAAATCTACAATAGCTGATTTAGTTTTGGGCCTTTATGAGCCAAGTAGTGGAGAAATATATGCTAATAACGAAAATATTAAAGATCTGAATATAAAAGATTGGAGAGCAAAAATTGGATTTGTTAGCCAAGATAATTTTCTTTTTCATGCCTCTATATTAGAAAATATAAGTTATGGCAATGTCAAAAGCACTCATGAGGAAATTATTAATTGCTCAAAAAAAGCAAATGCTCATAAATTTATAAAAAAACTTCCATTAGGATATAATACCATTGTTGGTGATAGGGGCGCATTAGTTTCAGGTGGTCAAAAACAACGAATTGCAATTGCAAGAGCAATCATAAGAAACCCTGATATTTTAATATTTGATGAAGCTACCAGTGCGCTGGATTCAAGCACCGAATTAAGTTTACAAAAAGAAATTTTAAAAATTTCAAAAGGTAAAACTGTAATAATAATTTCACATCGCAATAAAATGATACAAAAAGCAGACAAAATTTTAAAAATCGAAAATTCGCATGTAAATTTAATCAAATTTAACGAGGTTTTTTAAAGATTTAACATGACTAAAAAAGATTATAATATAAATTATTGGATAAAAACAAACGAGATTGATCATTTGAACAGCTCTGAATATTGGAATGATAAAAAGCTTGAATCAAAGAAGATGTGGAGTATTCCTAATAATGATTTCAAAGCTTTTGAAAATTATTTTTCTAAAAAAGGACTTTACCAACAATTTATTTCTATATTAAAAAATAATAGAATTGATTTAAAAAATAAAACCGTTTTAAGCCTTGCTAGTGGTACTTGTGCTTTAGAGTCCAAAATTCTTAAAAATTTTAGTAAAATAAATAAAATGATATGTGTTGAATTTTCTATTCATAGAATCAAGGATATTGCGCCTAGAATCTTAAATCATTATTCAATAAATCCAAAAAAAATCGATTTAAATTTAGGAAGCTTTTATAATTTAGGCTTAGATGACAGATCAATGGATTTAATTATCCTTTCGCAGGCTTTTCACCATGCTGATCAGCCGCATAGCTTGTTAAGTGAAATAAAAAGAGTATTAAAGAAAAATGGTAAAGTTATAATGATAGGTGAACATCATTTTAATTTTATAGATGTTCTTAAAAAAATTATATTTTACTATTTAAGATTCTTCAAGAGTAATAATTACTATAAAAAAAAATTAATACCTAATTGGCAATCTTTGTTCCCTCCAGATAAAATTAAAGGTGATATTCATTACAGTAATAGTGAATACAGAGAGTTTTTTAGAGAACATGGATTTGTTTTTAAAAGACAGCTTTTCAAAGACTTCAAACGTCAAGGATTCTGTCTAGAATTTTTGAAATAAATTTTTTTAATACAATGTATTCACTTGGTGACATAAAAAAATCAAATATTTTCAATGCAATTAAAATAAAAACGTCCTTATCATATCCTTACTTAAGCCATTCTCATTTATTTTTTTGTTCATTTCAAAAATCTGGGCGGACTTGGGTTAGATTTTTATTAGCAAATTATTTAAATAAATTGTACAATTTTAATTTAGATGTAACCTTACTCAATTTATTTAGTATCCTACCCCCCTTAAGCGATAAAAAATTAATAAAATCATCTTATAAATTATTTAGAAAGAATAATTTGCCCCTGATTTTTTTTACACACTCAAGGTTTAATAAATATTTATTCAATACCAAGAAAATCGTCTTTATGCATCGCTCTGTTTATGACACAATGGTTTCTTTTTTCTTTCATAATTCTCAGCATCACAAAAAATTTGATGGGGATATAAAAGAATTTATAAGAGATGAAAAGTTTGGAACCAAGAAATGGATAAATTACATTAATTCATGGTCTAGCTATATTATAGATTCTAAAAATCCTACTCACATTATCTCCTATGAAAATTTGTCTAATGATACAAATTATGAAGTTTTACGTTTGTTAAAGTTTTTAAACATTCCTGTCAATAAAAGCATTCTAGATCTCTGTATCGAAGAGTCTCGTTTTGAAAAAATGAAGAAAGTCGAATTAAAAAGTGGAATCGCAAATCATGTTTATGATAAGTCTTCAAAAAATGCAAGAAGAGTAAGAAGTGGAAAAATAGGCGAATATTCGAAATATTTAGATAGTAGAGACATCAAACATATTAATTTAGAGTGCAATAAATCTCTTTCCTTGAAATCTAAAGAATTAGTCAATTTTAATTAAAAGTTAAATTTTTTGCACCAAAAGAGAAAAATTAAAGACAATCAGACAATTGGGATTGAATTGATTAACTTATTAAAATTAATCAAAAATTTATTAGATAAAAAAAACATACCCTTTTGGTTAGATCAGGGCACTTTGTTGGGAGCACATAGAGATGGAAAATTAATTCCAGGCGACAACGATATTGACATATCCCTAAAGTATTCAAAACTAAGTGAGGTATTAAATGTAATTAATATATTAACAGTAGAAGGGTATAATGTAAAATTTCAGAAAGATTTGCCGGTTTTAGATGATTTAATTCAAATTTACTTAAAAGAAGATGTTAATATGAATTCAAAAAATCATATTGATATAAATATTTACAGAATGAAAAATAATTTTTATGTTCGACATGGCATTCATGAAACTTTGAGTTTAAGAGCAAAATATTTTTTAAATTTAATTAGAGTATTATCAAGTGATAGATTTCATCCTAAAAATATTTTCTTGAAGCTATTTTTATTTTTGCCAAAAATAATAAGATCAAAAATTGGATATTTTCTTTTAAAGATATATACTTTTTTTTTTAAAAATGTTAGCCAGTCAATACCAAAGCATTTTTTTGATGAGTTCATAGAAATTAGTTTTTTAGGAATGAATTTATTAGTTCCAAAGAATACTAATGATTATTTAAAATTTAGATTTGGCATCAATTGGCGTACACCAAATGACGGAAGTAGAGAAAAATGGATTTGGCCAAACAATCTTGATAAGGCTGTTAAAATTCAACGCTTGTATTTTTTAAACTTAAAGTATAACAATAATTAAATTAGGAGACACCTTGAATATCGAAAATAACAAAATTAAAGTTAAGCCAGAAAAGGGAAAAAAATATTTTTATTATTACCCCCAATTAGTTGTAGTTATTGGTGTGAAAAATCGTAAAAAAGTAAATCTTATGCCATGTGTATGGAATACAGGTTTATCATATGATCCTTTTCTTTACGGTGTATCGGTTGGAACAAATAGATATACCAGAAAAATTTTGGAGAATGCTGAATACTTTTCAATAAATTTTTTGAATTTTAAAGATATTAAGCTTGTAAGGTCTCTTGGCAGGAGCTCAGGTTCAGAGCTTAATAAAGTTGATGAATTTAACATTGACCTTAACTATTCTGAAACAACTGAAGTACCTTTAATTAAATCTGCTTATTATTCATTGGAATGCAAAAAAAAATCAACAACGCTATTTGGTGATCATTTCCTATTTGTTGGTGAGGTTGAATTTATGCACTTAGAAAAATCAATAAGCAAAGATTACCTGCTAAATGTTGATCAAGTTTCTCCCATTTTATATCTTGGTGTTGATAATTATATTAAGATTGATCCACAATCTCAAAAATCTTTAAAAAACCTTCCTTTTCACTATATAAAAAAAGAGAAATAAATGAAAGCCATAATGTTAGCAGCAGGTTTAGGGTCAAGAATAAGTGAATTAACTAATTCTGTCCCAAAAGCAATGATTAAAATTTCAAATAAATATATATTCGAAATTGTAATAGATAAGTTAATAGAAACCGGAATTAATGATTTAATCATTGTAATAGGTTATAAAGCAAATTTATTAAAAACAGAAATAAATAAAATTTATAAAAATGTAAATGTTAAAATCTCTTATGTAAGAAATGAAGAGTATGCTTCGACAAATACAATGTATTCTTTATGGCTTGCCAAGGAAAAATTAAATTGCCCATTTCTCTTTTTGCATGGAGATTTAATATTCAATCATAAAATGTTAGATAGTTTTGTTAAATCTAAATATTCAAATTCAATTTTAGTTGATAAGCGCTTTCCCTTAGATTGGGATGATGCAATGAAAGTTATAAGTCATAATAGAAAGTTAAAATATATGAGCAAGCAAATTACTTTAAATGAAATGGATGGTATTGCTATTGGTGTTTATAAATTTGATTTAAGAGGGTCTAAGGCTTTATTTAGCGTTATCTCAAATTTGATTAATAAAAAAGTATATTCAAGCTGGGTATCTGAGGCAATTAATATTTTGTCAAAAAAAATTGATATAAATATTGATTATAACGATAGTAATCACCCTTGGACTGACGTTGATAATTTAAATGATTTAGAAATGGGGCTAAAGATTTATAAGGAAATTTGTAAGTAATGTGTGGCTTTTTTGGGGTTGTAGATTTCTCTTCAAATTTAACTGAAAATGACAAAAATGAAATAAAGTCAGGTGCAAGCCTTATTAAATATCGAGGGCCTGACGATGAAGCAATTATTTATAAAAATAATATATGTATAGGATTTCAACGGCTTAGTATTATTGATATTGGAGCGCCTAGTCAGCCATTCGTCAGTAATAGAGCCATAATGGTTTGCAATGGAGAGATTTATAATTTTAAAGAATTAAGAAAAAATTTAATTCAAAGAGGTTATACTTTTTCTACTCAGACTGACACAGAAGTAATATTACATGGATATGAAGAATGGGGAGAAAATTTTTTTGAAAAATTAAATGGAATTTTTTCAATAGCTATTTGGGATAAAAGAAAAAGAAAATTAATTTTAATTAGAGATCAGTTGGGCGTCAAACCTCTACATTATCTTCGTATTGGCAATAGAGTTTACTTTGGATCAGACTATAATTCTTTTTTTAAACAATCTAAGTTAAAAGTCGAAATAAACAACAATGCTATTTTAAGTTATTTATCATTTAGATATTCTATCGGAGAACAGACTTTTTATAAAGATATATATGATGTTTTAGCTGGCAATATAAAGCAATTTTCAAAGAATGATGAGAGGACAATTACATATTGGGATATTCCAAAAACAATCAATAAAGATAGAGGTGAGAAGTATTATTTAAATACTTTGGATGAAAAACTTTTTAATAGCGTTGAAAGACAACTTATGAGCGATGTACCGCTTGGCGCATTTATAAGTGGCGGGCTTGACTCTAGTATCTTGCTTTATTATTTGTTAAAAAATAAAACAAATATTAAAGCATTTATTACAGGTTTTGAAGTGGATGGTTATAATGAATTTAAATATGCTGATATGATGAATGATCAATTCAATTTTAAACTAAGAAAACTAATTTTATCGCCAGAAGAGTATATTTCCAATATGAGTGAAGTGATTGAATTAAGAGGAGAGCCTGTTTCGGTGCCACATGAAGCTGCATTTTTAAAAATGACTCGATATATGAAAAAAGAAATTACGGTTGTATTGTCAGGAGAGGGCGCAGATGAATTGTTCGGAGGTTATGGCAGAATATTTAGAAGTCCTTTTGATTTCTTCAAGCATAAAAAATTTAACTTCTTGAGCTCCGTAATAAAAAATATAGATCCACTTTCGGCTTTTGGTTCGTTTGATAAACCCGTCGATCATTTTTTATGGCGATACTCTTGGTTTAATAAAGAAGATAAAGAAAATTTTATAAACTTAGATTATTTTAATGGCAAATTGTTTGATGAATATTCACTAGGTTACATTAATAAATTATTTGATAACGTAAAAAGTCAAAAAAACTATTATCATAACATGTTTTATCTCCAGGGCAAGATTCATTTGCAGAATTTACTAAACAGGTTAGATAGAATGTCAATGGCTGCATCTGTCGAAGCAAGAGTACCTTTTCTTGATGTAGAATTAGTAGAGTTTGTTTCACAAATGCCATTAAAATATAAAAACAAATGGAAAAATAATTTGTCAAAAATAAAATCAACTTTCCAGAGCAGTGAAACAATTAGTGAAAAAAATGATATTCCTAAATATATATTGAAAAAATTAGCTGTAGGTAAAATACCTGATGAAATTATTTGGAGAAAAAAAATGGGCTTCCCGGTACCTTTAGATAATTGGTTTAATAAGGGTTTTAATGAATATTCCAAAGAATTGTTACTTGATAATAACTCTAAAATAAAAGATATTGTAAATAAAAAAGGAATAGAAAATTTTTTATCTAGAGATAAGATATCCTCTAGTTATGATTATGATGGTAAAAGAGTTTGGATGTTATTAAATCTTGAGTTGTGGATGCAGAAATATTTTAATTAAAGTCGAAATTAATGGGAAGAAAATTAATAATATACGATGGACTAAAAGATATAGTAGTTGATTCAAAAAAAGAACAATATACTTACAAAATTAACTCAGGGAGAATTTTAGGAAAAAATAATATTTCAATCAACAATTCATCGAAGTTTGTTTATTTGGCTAAAAAACTTAGGGATGAGTACACAGATTATATTTATTCTTTGAATAAAGAGTTTATAAAAAAAAAAATATTTATAAATAAAGAAATTTCACTATTTTTTTTTACTGAAGTTTCAAATAAAAGAACGGAAATTTTTGATACCTACCAAGCTATCTGCCATATTGAACTTATAAGAAACTATTTAAAAAAAAATAAAAATATTAATGAAATAGTATTAAAAAAAGTACAGATAGAATTTAGTAATTGTATTATTAAAACTTTTAGCGGGAGTTATAAAATAACTGATGCCAACATCAAAAAAACACACATACCTTTTTTTAAAATTTTATTTAAACAAGCCCATTTTTTTTTAAAAACTTTATTTTATCTAAGTTTTTTAAAACTTTACAAATCAGACTTCAAAGTAAAGGGAAAAATAAGAAAATTATTTTTTACAAGATATCCAAAACATTTTGCGCCTAATGGCAAAGACAATAAATATGGAAACTTCTTTGGTAAAAAAGATATTTATTTAATATCAATTATTTCTGATGGAATTCATCAAAATCATAGTTTATATAAACTAGTTAAATATTATTTTAAATTAAAAAAAATACCTTATTCAACTATACTTTTAGATCAATTTATATCTTACAAGCAAATAGTAAATTCTTTTTTTTATTCATTAAGATTGTTTTTTCTAATAAAAAAAATATCTAATAATGATTTTAATTTTAAAAAAATTAATATAACTAGCTACATCCAATCAGAATACTATTTATCAATGTTAAGAATTCCTCGTTTAACGGTTTATGAACAATCAATAAAGAAAATATCATCAAAATATAAAATTGATAAAATATATTTTTATTTATTTGAGTTTTCTTATGGAAGGTATTTTAATTATCTATTTAAAAAATATTTAACCAGTACTACAACAATTGGATTTCAGCATGGGCCAAATTCCAATCGGCATTTGATGTTTTTTTTATCTAAGGATGAACCATCAATTGGAAAAGATTTTAACCTTCAAAAATTACCAATACCTGACAAAATTATAGCTGAAAATAATTATTCGAAAAGAGTTTACGAGGAAGGCAATTATAAAAATATTAAAATAATGTCAAAAATTTATAGATTATCATATTTAGAAAGTATTGAAAGAAAAAATATAGAAAAAAACTCTGTTTTAGTTGCAGCTGCTATGCATGATGGAGAGCAATTATTTTATCATTTATTAGATGAAATGATAAAAAATAAGACTACAAATTATTACTTTAAATTTCATCCCAAAGGTAAAAATAGTGAAAATTTAATTTTAAAAGAAAAAAATGATAATATTTTTGAGGCAACGCAAGATTTAAACTTTTATTTATCTAAAGTTTCAAAAGTTATTGTTACTCAAAGCTCTGTTGGATATGAGGCTTTTATTTTAAATATTCCAGTGAAAGTAATTTCTTTATCTAGCAAGATAAATGATTCACCCCTTTTAGATATTTTAGAACATGAAAAGAAAATTAAAAATAAAATTGAAATTGATTACATAAATTAAGGAATAAAAAATGAAAATAATAATAACTGGAGGCATGGGCTTTATTGGTTCAAACATAATAAATAGACTAAAGGAAATGAATGAAATTGTTGTCTTGGATAATCTTTCAACTAGTGTAAATAACAGTTCAACTGATTTAAATTTTCTTGAAGTTGATTTAAGCAATTGGAAGGATTTAGGCGGATTGCAAGTTGGCTCTTCAGATGTTTTAATTCATCTCGCTGGTCCAAGCTCTGGCCCAGCTTCAGCTAAATTTCCACAAGAAACTATAGATCAATCAAATTCTGTCACTTTTAACATGTTAAATTTTTGCGCAAGTCAATCTATTAAAAAAATTATTTTTGCTTCAAGTATGGCAGTTTATGGGAATCCACCAAATTCACCAGTTTTAGAAACTAATTATTGTGAACCTATTTCATATTATGGTATTGCAAAATTATCTTCCGAGCATATCATTCAAGCTTTTTCAAAAGCAAACAATATTGATTATACAATACTTAGATTCTTTAATATATATGGTCCAGGCCAAGATCTAAATAGAATGGATCAGGGCCTAGTTAGTATTTATCTGTCAATGTTATTAAATAAAAAACCTTTTATAATTAAAGGCAGTCTTGACAGGGTAAGAGATTTAATACATATCGATGATGTAGTTTCATCTGTAGAGTCAGTTTTATATTCAGAGAATTCCAACAATCAAATACTTAATATATGTAATGGTAAAGGAGTATCAATTAAGAAATTAGCCGAAGAATTAATATCTCATTTTGACGATTATTCTTTTAGTGATATAATTGAAGAAGCAGGTTCGGCAGGAGATACGGATAGAATCTATGGTGATAACAGCAAGTTGAAAAAGTTGACAAATTTTAAACCAAGGTTTGATATAGAAAGTGGTATAAAAAATTTTGTTAAGTGGGCAAAAAAATCTAAAATTTAATATTTATAAAATGCTTTTATTTTGTCAATTACATAGCTTTGTTCAGATTCATTCATACATGAATGTAGTGGTAGTGTAAGAATTTCTAAACCAACTTTATTTGTAATTTTTAAATCTCTATCAATCTTTTCAGACTTGTACATATTATACCAATGAATGGGCGCCCAGTGAACATGGGTTTCAATGCCGTTATCACTTAAATATTTCCTTAATTTTTCTCGAGAACCATCTTTTATCCTCACAACGTAAATAAATGGTATAATATCATCATAACTACTTGAAATTGGCTCTATAGAGCTAATTTTTTCAAATTCTTTATTATACAATTCAGAGCTTTTCTTTCTTGATTGATAAATTTTATCAAATTTGTCGAGCTGGTTCATTCCTAGTACAGCATGAACATTCGATAAATGATATCTGAAGCCAATATGGTCGACTTGTTTAAACTCCATTTTAAGATTTTTACCATATGTTCCCATATCTAGTGATTGTCCTACAGTCCTTGATTCAATCAGCCATTTTTGTTCTTCAGAATCATTTAAAACAATAGCTCCGGCATCTATCGCTGTAAAATTTTTAACAGGATCGAAACTAAAAAATGTCATATCCCCAAAAGAACCTGTTGGCCTACCTTTGTTTTTCCATCCAAAAGAATGAGCAGCATCATGTACAATTCGTATATTATTTACTTTGCCAATTTCTAAAAAATTATCTATATCACAATGATTACTCCCAAAATCAAGTGTAATTATTGCCTTTGTTTTTTTGGTTATTAATTTTGAAGCTTCATAGACATCTAGAGTTAGATTGTCTTTATTTACATCACAAAAAATAGGTTTTGCTCCTGTTGCCGATATAGCTTGAGCAACACCTACAAAATTTAGAGAGGATACAATAACTTCATCATTTTTTTTTACATTTGCAGCCAATAGAGCAAGGTGGGCGGCACTGGTGCCAGTAGATACTGAAACAACTTTTCTTTGCGGATTTTTTAAAAAAGAACTTATTTTATCTTCAAAATCTTTTACATATTTTCCCTGACCTAGCCAAGCTTCAGAAACAATATTCTTAACGGCGTCTAAATCAGAATTGTCAATTAAAGGTCTATATACAGGTACATTTTTCATGGATAATACTTCTTTTTTTTTATTTAAATTATTAAAACTCACACACTTAGATAGTATAAATTTAACTAATTAAAATCATACTTTTTTGAACATATTATTAATTCCAGAAAATTTTTTTCCGACTGTCGGTGGAGCTGAAATTTCAGTCCATAATATTGGGAAATTTATGACAAAAAAAGGGCATAATTGCTATGTGCTAATATCTAGTAATGATTTCAATTATTTGAAAGCTAAAAACTTGATTGACTTGTTTAGTTATAAATTTATTATAATTCACTCAAGTAAGATAAAATTAGGAAAAATACTTAAGAAATTAAAACTTCCTTATTTGTGGATTTTTAAATCTTTTATTAAAAAAACTCAAAAAAAATATAATATTCAATTATGGCACTTTAATTTAATTTTGTTTAAAGCTTTTGCTTTAGTGCCAATTTTAAAAAAATTGAAAATACCTACAATAGGAACATACAGGGGTGTGGATATTCAAAAATTACCTAATGTTAATTATGGAATAAGAATTGATAAATCCGTCGATGCATTTGTAAGCAATTTTATTAATAATTTTGATGCACTTACTTCAATAAGTAATTCCGTTTATAAAGAATATAAAAATATCAATATAAGAAATGAAAAAATAACTAAAATTCCAAATGGTGTAGATATAAATAGATTTGATTTATCATCAAAAATTGATAGAAATTATGACAACATAACCAATAGTAAAAAAATAATCCTTACAGTAGGCAGGAATCATCCCAAAAAAAATTTTGATTTAATACCAAAAATAATAAAAAAACTATCTAAAATAAGGACAGACTTTGTTTGGTTTATTGTCGGCGCAGGTAATGAAAAAATAATTGAAGAAGGTAGAATAATTGGAGTAAGTGAATATATTAAGGTATTTGCTCCAAATTTTAATATACATAATAACAAATTAGAATTCCCGTCTCAAAAAATTATTAATTTTTATAAGGTATCAGACGTTTTTGTTTTTCCAACTTTGATTGAAACATTTGGAAATATTTATCTTGAATCTATGGCTGCTAATTTACCTATAGTAACCACAGATGCACCAGGAGCTCGAGATATTATAAAGAATAACTTTAATGGTCTTGTATCAAGTATTGGAGATGTAGAATCTTTGGCATTTAATACAAATTTATTATTGACTAACAATAAATTAAGAAAAAGTTTAATCAAAAACGGTAGAAATTTTATAAAAGATTTTGATTGGGAATTAGTATCTGCAAAATTTGAGGATTTGTATAAGAAGGCGATCAACTCCTGATTATTAATCTTTAAAAATGTTAAAATTAAATGAAAATAAAAAATAAAAATAAAATATTAGTTATTACACCTAAATATCCAAAATCTTATTCTGGTGCATCGATACAAAATCATAAAATAAATTTATTATTAGCAAATAAGTATGATTTTGAAATTTTAACTAGGGATGACTCTAAGAATTCTGATTTTGAAGGAATAAAAATAAATAGAATTAAATCTACGAAGTCTAAATTTCAATTTTTAAATAATCTTAAGTGGCTATTAGGTTCATCTTTTTTCATATTGAAGAATAAAAACCTATTTAACATAATACATATACTTGGATGTGATTCTTTAGAAGTTTCACTAATGCCTTTGATAAAATTTTTAAAAAAACCAATAGTAATCAAAAGGGCTATAGCAGGAGAAATATCTGGCACTTTTTTGAAGCGATTAAAGTCAAAAATTATAAAATATACAGCAAGTAAAATAATATCAATCTCTGAAGAGATTAGCCATGAATTAGAATCATTGAGAATTAAAAAAAAGATAGTAAAAATACCAAATGGTGTTTATATCAAAAATGCAAAAAATTTTACCCCTTTAGTACCTACCTTTTCAATAATAGGAATAATTAGAAAAAGAAAAGGGTTATTTGAGGGAGTTCAATTTTTAATTAATAATAACCCTTTTAAAAAATATAAACTTTTAATTGCGGGGCCAATATATGATAATCATTATTGGTCAAAAGTTCAGCTCCTTCTGAAAAATTATAATATTAATTATAAATATTTATCCAACCTACCTAATCATCAAATTCAAGAATTGTTAAATGAGAGTTCATTTTTAATTAGCATGTCAAAAAAAGAAGGATTGCCGAATATAGTTTTAGAAGCACTCAGCAATGGAGTTCCAGTGATTTGCTCTAACATCTCTCCTCATCGTGAAATAATATTAAATAAAGTAAATGGGTTTATAATTGAAAAAAATAAAAAAAATGATTTTTTAAATTTTAAATATGAAAAAAAATATTTAGATCTAAGTATCAATGCAATCAACTCAGTAAAAAAATTTGATATAATTAAAGTTAAAAATAACTATGATTTGCTTTATTCATCATTATTAAAAGATTAGTATGGATATAAAAGGAATAAATTATGGCTTACTTACACTTTTCTTTTATGATTTTTTTCAAGCAAATAAACTCTTTTTGACAAGCAATCTATTTATTCCTTTCCCATTTTGCGGTATAATTGGTTTTTATTTTTTAGCAATTAACTACAATAGAATAAAATTTTTCTATATTACACCATTATTAGGAATATATTTAGTTTCAATTATAACTATTTTCTTAGCTCCATCATTAGATGAATTCATTATTAAAAGACTGGTAGCAGTTTTTCAATTGATATATTCGACTTTAGCTTCATTTGGTTACTACTCCTTACTGTCAACTTCAAAAAAAAAATCAATAGAAATTTTTTTTTATAAATCTTTAGTGCTTGCGCTTATTTTAATCTTATTAGAAATAATATTTTTAAAATTTGATTTTTTTAGTCAAGGCCAAATAATTGAAGATTATAGAAATAATAACTTTTTCGATGTTAGAAGAGTCAAGTTGGGAGGAAAAGAAGCATCTTATGTAGCTTTATTGTTTTCACTTTTAAGTTCTGGCTGGTATTCTTTGTCAGATGATAAAAACAAATTTTATAAAATAATAATTTTATCTTGCATAGGTTTTGTATTAATATATTCACCTATTGTTTTCATCCCAGTTTTAATTGCAATAATTTTTGACTATTCATTTAAAGTTTACAGTACAAACCCCTTGCATAACGCTATAAAAAAATTATTTAAATTAAGCTTAGCTACTAATTTTTTGATAATCTTGCTTTTAATTTTTATTGGATCTAGGATTAACAATATTTTTTCATTATCAGAAACTTCTGCAATTATTAGAATCATTGCGCCACCAATATTAATGTTTGATACAATTTCTCAATATCCATTCTGGGGTATAGGTTTGTCTAGCTTAGAATTGATAAAGGATAATATTGTAAGTATATATAGAGATATATTTAGCTATAATATAGTTAATTTTGATCGGGGTATAACTAATACTCTTTTTTTAATAATTATTTATTATGGAATTTTAGGCACAATTTTATTGTATTATTGTCTTAAAAATATTGAGAAAATTTTGGGTGGAAATAATTGGTTCTTTGTATTGTCATCAGTGCTAATTTTTTCACAAGTTATGGGTTCTGTAGTCACACCTCAAATATGGATTGTTTTCTTTACTTTTGTAGCAATGTCAAAAAAACGAAGTGAATTATTAAATATTCAAAAATAAATAACATAAAATGGAAAAAATTAAAATAGCAATAATTGGATATGGGACAATGGGAAAGATAAGGTATAATCATCTTAAAAAATTAGATTCTATCGAAATTATTTTAGTTTATGATCCACACTCTATAGATGTTCCTGAGCACTTAAAAACTAAGCTTGAGTTAGATCAAATAATTGGTTTAGCTTATATAGACGCTATTTTTATTTGCACCCCTAATTATTTAAATGCTAAGCTAACTTTTGATTCTTTAAAAAATGAAAAACATGTATTTTGTGAAAAGCCCCCTTCAATGAATTCTTTGGAGTTAAAAAAAGTTGTTAATTTAGATAAAAATAGCAATGTGAAGTTGATGTATGGTTTTAATCATAGACACCACGATAGTATAAAAAAAATGCATAATTTAATCAAAAACGAAGAATATGGAAAAATTCTATGGATGCGTGGCAGATATGGAAAAAGTGTTGACGAGAATTTTAAAAAAAATTGGAGATCAACATTAAATAAATCAGGAGGAGGAATATTGTTAGACCAAGGTATTCACATGTTAGATTTATTTTTATATTTTGCAGAAGATTTTGATGAGGTTAAATCCTATGTCTCAAATCTTTATTGGAAAATGGATATTGAAGATAATGTTTTTGCAATTTATAAAAATAATAAAACAGGCTTAGTAGCATCATTGCATTCTACAATGACACAATGGAGACACTTGTTTTCAATTGAAGTTTTTCTTGAAGGAGGTTATATGGTCTTGAATGGGTTGAAGACAAGTTCTGGTACTTATGGTGAGGAAAAATTATCAATTGCAAAAAATAGATCAGTAGCTCCTGCTGCAACCTGGAAAGATGAGGAGCATCACATATACAATATTAATAATTCTTGGGAACATGAGATTGATCAATTTATTGACTCTATTTTAAATGATAAGAAAATTAAAGTGGGGAACTCAACCGATGCCTATAATCTTATGCGATTAATTGATATGACTTATGAAAATTCGGAGAAAAATAAATGAAGAAAGCGATAATTTTTGGAATTACTGGCCAGGACGGATCATATCTTTCTGAATTACTTTTAAAAAAAAATTATGAAGTTCATGGTATAATTAGAAGAAGTAGTTCTTTCAACACTGGGAGGATAAATCATTTATATTTAGATAAAAATATCTACAACAAAAAACTGTTTCTTCATTATGGAGATATAACAGATACTATAGCAATTGATGACTTAATTAAAAAAATTTCACCTAATGAAATTTATAATCTAGCCGCTCAAAGCCATGTTAAGGTATCCTTTGAAATTCCTTTATACACAGCGAATGTTGATGCCTTAGGAACATTGGCAATTTTAAATGCAATAAAAAGAAGTGATAATGATATTAAGTTTTATCAAGCCTCAACAAGCGAATTGTACGGCAATTCCCCTTCATTTCCACAAAATGAAAAAACCAATTTTGAGCCTAGGTCTCCATATGCAATCGCGAAATTGTATGCATATTGGATTGTAAAAAATTACAGAGAGGCATATAATATTTTTGCGAGCAACGGTATCTTGTTTAATCATGAATCACCGCGGCGCGGTGAAACATTTGTAACTAAGAAAATCTCTTCAAGTGTCGCAAAAATTAAATTAGGCATTCAGGAAAACTTACATCTAGGAAACCTATATGCAAAAAGAGATTGGGGGTATGCACCGGAGTATGTTGAAGGAATGTGGAGAATTTTACAACATGATTATCCTGATGATTTTGTTCTTGCCACAGGTAAAACATATAGTGTAAAACAGTTTGTTGAATTATCATTTAATCATGTAGGAATTGAAATTGAATGGCAAAAAAAAGGAATAAACGAAGTAGGTATTGACAAAAAAACTAGCAAGAAATTAGTGATAATTAATAAAAATTACTTTAGACCTACTGAAGTAGATACTCTCATAGGAGACCCTACTAAAGCGAAAAAAAAATTATCATGGAGTTCGCAAACAGGTATTTCTGATTTAGTCAAAATAATGGTTGAAAGCGATTTAGAGCGTATAAAAAATGATAATTAACTATAGTTCAAAAATTCTAATTACTGGCAGTTCAGGATTTTTAGGAAAAAGTGTCACTAAAATTTTAAGAGATAAAGGATACAATAATTTAATAACATTCAGTTCGAAAGAGTTCGATTTAAAATCAGAACCTCAAGTTAAAAAACTGTTTAAAAAATATGATAGTATCGATTGTGTTATTCACATTGCAGCTGATATAGGAGGAATTGGATATAGTAGTAAATTTCCTGCACAACAGTTTTATAATAATACTCTTATAAATACTTATATGATTCACTATTCAAATATTTATAAAATCAAAAAATTTATAGGCATAGGAAGTGTTTGTGAATACCCTGAAATTACACCACTTCCATTTAAAGAAGAAGATTTATGGAATGGCTACCCTGTTGATACAAATGATGCCTACGGACTTTCGAAGAGGATGATGCTAGCTCAATCTATTGCATATAAAAAACAATTTAATATGAACATAATACATCTCTTAATGATTAATTTGTATGGACCTGGAGATAATTTTGATCTCGAGACTTCACATGTAATACCAGCTTTGATAAGAAAATTTGTTGAAGCAAAAGAAAGAAAAAATTCTAATGTAGAAATATGGGGCAGTGGAAAAGTAAGCAGAGAATTTTTATTCGTTGAAGATGCTGCTAAAGCAATTATTCTTTCAATGAATAGTTACAATAAAATTAATCCTTTAAATATTGGCACAGGTAACGAAGTTACCATAAGAGAATTAGTAGAATTAATATCATCAATCGTAGGTTACACTGGCTCAATAAAATATAATTCTAATAAACCTGAAGGTCAAAAAAGAAGAGTTTTAGATATATCAAAAGCAAAAAAAGAGATTGGCTTTCTAGCAAAGACAGGTCTTAAGAGCGGCATTGAAAAAACATATAAATATTTTATTAATAAAAAGTAAATTTCAATATAATAATAGCTTATTTAGGACTCCATTCCCTATCACAATAATTAAATGATATTATTAAATAATTTAAAATCAAAATTTTTTAATTTTTTGCCAAGTATTTTACAATCTTTAATTAATAATTTAAGATTTTTGCCTGATTATTTAACTTTTTTGTTAAACCCTAAAGGCTCTAAAAAGTTTGATAAAGTTTTTTTGAATAAAAAAAACAAATATAAAGGCTGTAGGTGTGTAATTATTGGAAATGGTCCTAGTTTAAAAGATATGGACCTTTCAATTCTTAAAAATGAACATACAATTGGATTAAATAGAATATATTTAATTTTTAAAGAATTAGGTTTTAATACCGATTACTTAGTTGCTATAAATAGACTGGTAATTGAACAATTCTCTAATGAATTAGAATCAGTAGAATCTTATAAATTATTTAATTGGAAATACAGAAAATATTTTTTGTCGGATTCAGAAATTGCTTTCTCTGTTTCAAGACCTATGAAAATGAAAGGCAATCTTTCAAAAGGTTTTTATGGCTTTCATGGAACTGTTGCGAACGTAGCTATAGAATTTGCATATTATTTGGGTTTTGATGAGATAATACTAATTGGTATAGATCATAATTGGCGTGCAAAGGGAGAACCCGATAAAGAGATACAGTCTGAAGTAAATGATTCTGATCATTTTCATCCAGATTATTTTGGCAAAGGAGTAAGTTGGCAGCTTCCTAATTATAAGAAATTAGAGTTCGGATATAAAGCATCTAATGACTTTATTTTATCAAAGAATAAAATCATTGTTGATGCTACAAAAAATGGAAAATTACAAATTTTTAAAAAGGTGGCTCTAGAATCTTATCTCAAGAAAAGCAACTTTAGAAATAAAGTAAAATAATCATTATTTAATGAAGAAAATAATAATATTAACTCATTATTATTATCCTGACCCTGTTGCTGCTTCAATGCAATACTATCAGTTATCTCAAGAGTTAGTTAAAAATAATTTTGAAGTTATAGTTATATCATCAAATAGGGTTAGACATAATATTAATAAAACTTTGCAAAAAAAATCTAATTATAATAATGTCAAGGTCATTAGGTTATTTCGTCCAAATTTAGACCAAAATAAAGTAATCAATAAAATTATTAGCTCATTATGGATGACATTAACCTGGTCTTTTTTTGCAATTAAAAATAGAAAAAAAATAAATCCAGATTATATTATTACTGGCACTGATCCTGCCTTTTCACTTATTTCCACCTTTTTTTGGAATACAAAAAGTAAAAGACCTAAACATATTCATTGGTGTTTTGATCTTTATCCAGATGTAATAGTAGAGCAGGGCTTAGTAAAAAAAAATTCTATATTAAATAAATTATTTTCACTTTTTTTTAAAAAAATCTATAAATCTATGGATTTACTTATAGATTCAAGCGATTGTCAAAAAGTGAGATTGAAAAATTATATTGATAAAAATAAAAAATTAATTACCTGCAATCCTTGGGCGCTTATTGAAACAAAGACAATCATTAAAGATGATTTTGCTCAAAAAGAAAAGATTTTTGGAAAAGTAGATTTATCATTTTTATATTCTGGATCAATTAATTTTGGAAGAAATTTTGATTCTATTTTTCAATTAGCTTCTGATTTAGATAATTTTAATTGCAAATTCGGAATATCGGCAATTAGCGATAACCATAAAAAAATAAAAAGCAGAGCCAATGATAGAGGAGTGGATATATTGTGCCTTGACTTTGTTCCTTTTAAAGAATTAATTAATCGTATGAGCATAATTGATTTTAATTTAGTTTTGTTAGAAGAAAATTGGACAGGAACACTAATACCATCAAAATTTTTTGGCTCTATTGCATTAGGGAGGCCAGTTATTTATTGTGGAAGTGACAAATCATTAATTTCACATTTAATAAAAAAATATAAAATTGGTTATATTTTGAATAATAAAAACTACAAAGAAACTTTATCATCGCTTATAGATTTAGCAAAAGACTCAAGCAAAATTAAAGATATGAAAAGAAATTCATTTAATTTATATAAAAATTTTTTTTCAAAAAAAATTAATACAACAAGATTTATAAAAGAAATTAATAACTTATAATTAAATATTAAGTGAGGTAAAATGAACAAAGATTGGTTTGACAATTATTTTAAGCTTTATTCAAATTTCTACAATGAAGAAATAAGAACAAAACTATATCAGCTAAAGCAAATTTTAGTTAAAACTAATGATAGAAATGCAAAAACAATGATTTTTGGCAATGGTGGTAGCGCAGCAATAGCTAGTCATGTAGCTGTTGATTTAACAAAAAATGCTAGAATAAAAGTGTTGAGTTATAATGATGCTGATTTAATAACATGTTTTTCAAACGACTATGGTTATGAATTTTGGGTTGAAAAGTCTATAGAATTTTATAGCCACAAAAATGATAACATAATTTTGATAAGCTCTAGTGGGAAATCACCTAACATGGTAAATGCAGCAAACTATGCTAAAGATAAAAACTTGAATATTGTTACATTCACAGGTTTTGATAGAGATAATCCACTTAAACAAACAGGCGATATAAATTTTTGGGTTGATAGTGAAGCTTATAACGTTGTTGAGATGATTCACCATATATGGCTTTTAGCTGCTTGCGATGCAATAATAGGCAATGCAGTTTATCCAGCTAATTAAAAATTTAATATGAAGATTGCTGTTAGCACTTCCTCATTTTGTGTTATTGATAAAGCTCCTTTAGATCTACTTAAAAAAAAGGGTTGTAAAGTAGTATTAAATCCATACAAACGCAAATTAACAGAAAAAGAAATTATTAATTTTTTAGATAATGTCGATGGTCTAATTGCAGGCCTAGAACCTTTAAATGAAAATGTATTTAAGAAAACAAAAAAATTAAAAGCTATATCAAGAGTTGGAATAGGTTTAGATAATATTGATCTATATTCTGCAAGAAGCTCAGGTATCAAAGTTTCAAATACTCCAGATGGACCTACTAAAGCTGTTGCTGAGCTAACCATAGGTGCTTGCATAAATCTTGCTAGAAACATTGGAAAAGCAAGCGACTCGCTTCATAATAAAAATTGGATTAAATATTTAGGTCCAGGTATAATTGGTAGCAAAGTATTGATAATTGGTTATGGTAGAATTGGCAAAGAAGTTTCTAGGCTCTTTAAAGCATTTGATGCAGACATATTTATTTATGATCCAAATATTTCAAAATTAGATTTAAAATATAATGAAAAATTAGTCGGTTTTGACGAAGGGCTTGGCTTGGCAGATATTATAACTTTACATGCAGACGCCAATAAACAGATAATTTCTTTTAAACATTTTGATTTAATGAAAGAGGGTGTAATTATTTTAAATTCATCAAGAGGTGCATTGATTAATGAAGACGCTTTAATTAAGTTTATTAAAAATAAGAAAGTTTCATCTGCATGGCTAGATGTTTTTGAAAAAGAGCCTTATAATGGAGAGCTAACACAATTCAGTCAAGTATTATTAACACCTCACATGTCAACTTATTCTGAAAAATGTAGAAAAGACATGGAAATGATGGCCGTAAAAAACCTTTTGAATGACCTAGGGTTAGAACTTTAGAATGCGCAAAAATGTATTAATAACTGGAGCTACAAGAGGAATAGGATATGCCATTGCAAAGTTAATGAATTCAAATAATTATCGTTTATTTTTAACTGGAACAGACAAAAATAAAATTAATGAATTAAATAAAAGTAATATATTTAAAAAAACTGAATGGATATTTGCAGATTTTACAACAAAAAAAGGAACGAAAAATTTTATAGACTTAATAAAATATAAAGACATTGATATTTGCATTAATAATGCAGGAATTAATATTATTAAGCCTATAGATAAAGTCCAAGAGATAGACTATAACAAAATTATGGATATTAACCTCTATGCTCCAATGTTAATTTCTAAAACTTTATTGCCAAATATGAAAGCAAACAAATTTGGAAGAATAATTAACGTTTGCTCGATTTGGTCTTTAATTACAAAATCGAATAGATCGCTATACACTATGGCAAAATCAGCTTTAAATGGACTAACTAAGACTATTTCACTCGAAGGAGCAAGATTTAATGTACTGGCGAATTCAATTTCTCCAGGGTTTACTTTAACAGAGTTGACCGATAAATCATTAACAACTGATGAAAAAAAAAATTTAGCCCTACAAATCCCTCTTTTAAGATTTGCTCAGCCTGTAGAAATAGCAAATTTAGTTTTATTTTTAGCAGGTCCAGATAATACATATATAACTGGCCAGAACATTGCCATTGACGGTGGTTTTACAATTCAATAAATATGATTATAAATAGTTCATTAAAAAAATATAAAGTTGAGTTTAGCAATTCAATTGATGAATCACTATCTTTTGAGCTTCAGCAAGCCTGCGTAATAATTATAGATGAAAATGTTTTTAAATTATTAGATATTAATACACAAAAGACTATAGTTGACAATAATCACTTTTTAATCAATGCTAATGAAAAGCAAAAAAGTTACAGCGAAATTGAATCCTTAATAAAAGAGCTTATAGCTTTAAATTTTAAAAAAAATAATAAAATAATTTGCATTGGAGGAGGAATTTCCCAAGATATTGCTGCTTTTATATCATCGATAATTTTCAGGGGTGTTGATTGGGTATTTTTCCCCACTACACTTCTTGCGCAAGCTGATAGCTGTATTGGCGGCAAAACATCAATCAATATAGGTGAGTTTAAAAATCAAATTGGTAATTTTTATCCGCCTTCAAAAGTTTATATTATACCCAAGTTCCTCAGATTTTTATCAGAGTTAGATTTTAAATCAGGAATGGGTGAAATGTTACATTTTTATCTAGTTTCAGGAAAAGAAGATTTTAAATTCTATAATCAGAATTACGAAAATGCATTTAAAGATGATAAAGCTTTAAATGCATTAATAAAACTAAATTTACAAATAAAGAAAAGATTCATCGAAGAAGATGAGTTCGATACTGGAAAAAGACTATTGCTAAATTATGGTCACTCATTTGGCCATGCTTTAGAATCAGTTACAAATTATAAAATACCGCACGGTATAGCCGTGAGTTATGGAATGGATATTGCCAACTATATTTCTGTAAAGCTAGGCTTACTAGATGAAGAAACTAGAGATATCGTAAAAAAAACTATAGATAAAATCACTTTAGGCATTGATATAAGTAAAATTTCTGTAGAAAAATTTACCAAAGCCCTATCTAATGATAAAAAAAATATTGATAAATCATACAGATTGATACTTACTAGAGGTATTGGTAAAATGGAAATTATTAAGGTAGAGCCTAGCGAAATGTTTAATAAATGGTTGGAAGAATATTTTTATAATTACAGCAATAAGTAATGTTTAAAGAAAAATTAAAAGCCTTAATATTCATGAAAGAATATTCTGAAAGGCTTCATGGAAAAAATATGAAAAAACTTTGTGGTAAGCCGCTCTTTCATTGGATATTAAAGGCTCTTCAAGATAGCAATGTAATTAACGAGATTATAATTAATACAGATTCTGAAAAAATTGCTAAAAATGCTAAAGAGAATTTCAATGTCACTATTCATATGAGACCTGATTATTTATTGGACATTGATCACGATGAAGCAAATAAAATTATGGCATATGATATTGATAAAATAGCCGGTGAGCACTTTATTCAATCACATAGCACCAACCCTCTTGTAAATCCTAAAAGTATTAGGAAAGCTTGTAAATTATACTTTAAAAATTTAAAAATGAATGATTCGTTATTTAGCGTGACTAAAACAACAAAAAGATTTTTCTTAAAAAATGGGCAACCAATTAATCACGATCCAAAAAAGTTAATAAAAACTCAAGAATTAGAACCATTGCTCGAAGAAAACTCATGTTTTTATATTTTTTCTAGAAAGTCATTTTTTCTGAATAAAAACAGAATAGGCTCTAAGCCAATTTTGTTTCCGATAGACCCATTGACGGCAATTGATATCGATGAGGCACATGATTTCAAATTTGCAGAATATTTAATGAATTATAGGATTAAAAATGGCATTAATTTTTCATAAATTATTAAATGTTTCATATTTACTTAATTATAATGGCTATTAAGGACAATTTGAGTTTCGTCAATATTATTTTTTGTTTTTCTTTAATTATTAAAAACAATTCGATTTATTTTACTTCTGATATCTTAAACA
>MDTB01015134.1_pt1 | contig 47111 bp, 37 predicted proteins | sample 811161 | NCBI WGS metagenome assembly MDTB01 (sample SAMN05326650, study PRJNA326480) | marine metagenome | isolation source: seawater | place: Mediterranean Sea | collected 2009 | reverse complement strand
TTATGATTAAACGGCATATTTAGACGATGGTAGTTGTCAATTTGCTACTGGTTGTACTGATCCATATGCACTTAATTATGATTCAACGGCATATTTAGACGATGGTAGTTGTCAATTTGCTACTGGTTGTACTGATCCATATGCACTTAATTATGATTCAACAGCATATTTAGACGATGGTTCATGTACATTTCATGTATATGGTTGTAATGACAGTACTGCTAACAACTATGATTCACTAGTAACAATTAACGATAGTTCATGTACTTACGATATTTCAGTTGTTTTTAGTGTCGATATGAGAAATGAAACTATCTCTTCAAGCGGCGTACATATTCGTGGCGGCTTGAATGGATGGAATGGATATATTCCGATGAGTGACGATAACGGTGATGGAATATATACTCTTTCTTGGGATTTAAATCAGAATTCACGAATCCAATATAATTTTTATAATGGTAATACTTTTCAAAATAAAGAAAATATAGCAATAGGTACTACTTGTATTAATGGCATAGATGCCCGAAGAGTTTTAATAACACCAGATACCTCAAGTTTAGTTCTAGACGTAGTTTGTTTTAATTTCTGTAGTACTTGCCCAAATTATGGCTGTACTGACAGTATTGCAACAAATTATGACCCTCTAGCTACTATTGATAATGGTTATTGCTGTTATTTAAGTACTTGTATTCTTGGATGTACTGACACATCAATGTTTAATTACGATTCAACAGCACACATAGATGATGGTAGTTGTATCAACATTGCATATGCATGTATTGATTCAATTGCGTATAACTATACTCCATTTGATTTGAACAATGCAAATACAAACGATTCATCATTATGTGTTGACAAGATTTTTGGTTGTACTGATCCAACTAGCCTGTATTATAATATTAATGCAAATACAAGTTCTATTTGTGGTACATGCTCTGATTCATCTGGTTTTATAAAAGCTAACCTCTCTGCTCCTCTTGTTCAAAATTTTGACTCATTAGGTTTTTTACAACCATTTAGAACTCAAACTAATAATATCTTCAAAGCATGGAATCAAAGATTGGGATCTACTCCTTCTTCTTCAACTGGACCAACTAATGATATTTCTTTGAATGGTTTTTACATGTATACAGAATCTTCATCTCCCAACTTTAATTCAACATTTGTTTTGCAGAGTGAATGCATTGATATTTCTGCTTTAGGAACTCCCTCAATTCGTTTTAGCTATCACATGTATGGAGCTGAAATGGGGTCTTTGATATTAATGATAAATAATGATACTGCTTGGTCATTGAGTGGAAACCAAGGAAATCAATGGCATGAAACTCAAATTAACTTAGAAAATTATTCTCAATTATCTCCTCAAGGATATTATGATGAACCAATAAAAATAAGTTTTATTGGAATTTCACTGTCAACATATACATCTGATATGGCTATTGACCAAGTTATTATCGATGAAGCAATGCCCTATGGATGTACTGATGCCAATGCCTTGAACTATGACTCATTAGCATACTTTGATGATAGTTCATGTGTTTACGCCTGCTCAGAGAATATGATTTCTTTTTCAGAAGTTTTAAATGGAAATCAAATAGAATTTATTGAAATTACTAATTATAGTGATCTTAATTGTGATTTAGAAAATTGGAAATTATCAAATAACACTTTTTCAAGTAGTTTTATTTTTCCAAAAATCATTATACCAAAAAATGGAACTTGGCTGTCTTACAAGGATAGTACTGAATCATATATTTATAATTCACAGGGAACAAAAATAGATACTGTTAATTCCTCACATATATTCTCAATTAATAATTTAAGTGATACACTATACTTAACATTTTTAAATGATAGTATCAAATCTATTGTTAAGGCTTTATTTATTGATTCAAACAATATTGAATTATCACAGAGTTATACGAATGATTTCGGAATAATAGGTCCAATTAGTCAGTGTTACACCTATGAGACTCCTGGAAAAGAAAATAATATTTGTGAAATACTTGGTTGTACAGATGTATTAGCTGCAAATTATTGCGCGTCTTGTACTGTTGATAATTTTTCTTGTACATACATAAGTTGTAATTCAATACCTTTTAAAGAAGGCTTTGAAGATAGTAGTTCAATTTTAAACAATTGGAGATTAAGACCTGATACTGTAAATGTGCAATCTTATGATCCAATTGATGGTTCATTTTCTTTACATTTTACTTCAGTATCCTGGTTTTCTAACCCACCAAATAATCATATATCGGCGTTTGATACTTTAAATTCTAATAATTTAGGAGAAGCAACATTTTGTTTAGATCTAACAAATGCTGTAAATCCAAGAATATCAGCTGATTTATCATTATCATCGTTTACATATTCTTATCAAAATCAATGGTTTAGAGTTTTAGTAAATGATAGTGTCATTTTTGATGTTGATTCTTTTTCTTATTTTACTAATAATACTAATGCTGCTAATATTTCTGATAGTGTTACAAGATATTCATTTGTTTCTGACTCTCTAGTTTGGGACTTATCTAATTATGTTGGTCAAGCAGAGGTTGAAATTACATTTCAAACTGTATGCTCTTATACCAATTATATCAGAATTGATAATATAAATGCATTCGAGCTGACACAATGTGGTTTTTTTCAAACTAATATTGCTAAAAATGATGTTTCATGCTATGGATCTGAAGATGGTAGAGCAAAAATTTCTTATTACAATCCATTCAGTCCCAATGTGAGAGCTAGTTTTTTATGGTCTAATGGAAATACTAATGATACAATTAGTTTACTAAGCTCAGGTAATTATTATGTTATTACTAATGATACATTAAATAATTGTGTTGATACAAATTATATATATATAGATCAGCCTGATTCTATTCATATAAGTGCTATAATTACAAATGCAGTTGATTCATTTTCCAATGACGGAACAATTAGCTTAACAGTTGCTGGAGGAGGATCATCAAATTGTGATATACACTCCCCAATACTAATAACAGAATTTAATGCAAGTACACCTGATGCATTTGAGATTCAAAATGTTTCAACAAAACCAGTCGATGTTACAGGATGGGAAATCTCTGTCAGCAATAGTTATACTGACATAAATTCTACAGAGCCTGTCAAACAAACTCTTTCTGGAATATTAAATCCTGGAGAAATTCTGTTTTGGAACGATGATGTTAATTCTTCAAATTATTGGGGTGCAAACTTGTATTGGAATGCAGGAGTATGTTCAACCTTTAAAGGTTGGATTATAATTAAAGATAATTTAGGAAATACCGTTGATGCATTTGTTTCTTGTTGGTCAGCAACAGACATTGCAAGTAGTACAATTGGACTTTCATCTGTTTGGAGTGGAGATGGCTTTGATGGTAACTCAATTTTAATTGGAGAAGGTGCATCAAGAATCAGTTTAGGAAATCTAGCTAGTTCATTTACTAATCAAACACTTTCCATTGGTCAGATTAATCCTAATTTGATTTCACTAACCACACAGTCTATATATTCATTTCTTTGGTCAACTGGAGATACAACAAAAGATGTTAGAGGTTTATCTGCAGGAAATTACGATGTTGTTATTACAGATTGTAATAATTGCGTTGATTCCTTTAGCTTTGCCATTGAAGTAGATACAGTTTTTGGATGTACAGATTCAAATGCTTTTAATTTCAATCAATATGCAAATTATAATGATAGTACATGTATTAGTATTGCATATGCATGTATAAATGATTCATTAAATTTAAATTATACACCATTTGATTCGATAACAGCTAACACTAATGACTATTCACTTTGTTGCTTCCATGCTCCTATCTATGCATATACTGATGATACAACTTTGCATAATGATTTAAACAAAAGCCTTGGATTTTGGTTATTTCAGGATACATTAAATGAAGTAAATTGGTTATATGGAACTGGATCTACACCCTCAAGTGGTACTGGACCCTCAGCAGATGTAAATGGTGGTGGTTACATATATATCGAGTCTTCCACTCCAAATTATCCTAATAAAAAGGCTAGTTTTTATTCAGCATGTACTGATATTTCAAGTCTTACAAATCCTACAATTCAGTTTTATCATCATATGTATGGTGCTGCAATGGGATCATTAACTTTAAGCATTAATAATGATACTGTTTGGTCAAGATCTGGTGATCAAGGAAATCAATGGAGCTTCAACCAAATAGATTTGTCTCAATTTTCAAATCCAATTACCATTAGGTTTGATGCAGTAACTGGTACTAGTTTTACCTCTGACATTGCTCTTGATGATATAAGAATAGCTGAGGCATTAAAAGAGGGGTGCTTCGACCCCACAGCTTTTAATTATGACTCCACAGTATTAATTATTAATAATTCACAATGTATTTATCTTGGATGTACGGATTCATTAGCACTAAATTTTAATCCATTAGCAAGTATAGATGATAGCTCATGTATAGCAAGAGTTTATGGATGTATGGATTCCAGTGCAAGTAATTATGACTCAATTGCAAACACTAGCTCTTATTGCGATTACAATTGTATTATTTACGCTCCTTATTTACAAGAATTTTCAACTGCAAATATTCCAGCCTCTACTTGTCTTAATTCTCCTTGGGTCACATCTCAAATTATTGGAGACGGTTGGAGGTTTTCAGGTTCCCCTGCTTATTCTGCTTTAGGTAATGGTAGACAAGCTGGAACATTTGCATGGGTAGACTTTTCAGCTAATGACAGTAGTGCTATTTTACAAGTTGAAGATATTGATATTTCTAATTTGGTAACTCCATATTTAAGTTTTGATTATTGGAGTGATCAAGGGTCTTATAATGTGACTAATAATATTTTAAATGTAGAGCTGTTTGATTCTTTAAATTGGACCACTGTATTGACTCTTCAACTTAAAACTACTGGCTGGCAAAATTTTGTTGTTGATTTATCAAATTTATCAATTTATGATAATATAATAAGACTGAGATTCAGAGCTGAAAGCGGTGGATCATCAAATGATTATCATAATGACTTATTATTAGATAATGTTAGAATTGATAACGCAGGCTGTACTGACTCAATTTCTTGTAATTATATTCCTTTGTCAGTCATTGATGATGGAAGTTGTTTCATTAGTACTTACACGATTTCAAGTAAAAAAGAATGTTTTGGAGATACAACAGGTAAAGTAAGATTGTCTGTAAATGACACAGTTTCTACAATCAACTGGTTTAGTTCTGATAGTACAAATTTATTTGACAACACTTTCATAGATAATGGAAATCGAATTGTGAGCGATATAGACAACTTAGTTGCAGGTATTTATTACTTCAGGTTGACAAATGACTATGGATGTGATATTATTGATACAATAGAAATAGTTGAACCAGATCCAATTAATTTTACTAGTAAAGTATATAGTGCTATGACAGATAGCTCCTTTGACGGAATAATTACACTAGACAGCTTGACTGGTTCTTGTGACTCATCAACAAGTATTTATACATTTTTGTGGAGTAATGGAGACACAACTCAAAATATTTCAAATTTACAGGCCTCGAATTACTGTGTAACTGTATCAAATTGTAATGGTTGTTATCTAACAAAATGTGATTCTGTATTAATTGGCCCAAGACTTGGCTGTACTGATTCCCTTGCAATTAATTACGATTCACTTTCAAATACGAATGATGGTAGTTGTAATTATGATTGTAGTCTCTTTAGTATTGAGATAGACAGTTTAGTTAAGCCTGATTGTTATGGATATTATAATGGGGAAATTTCATTAAAAACAAACTTTTGTTCCTCAATAATATGGTTAGATGATACAATCAAAACATTTGCAAGAACAGGAATTAGCTCAGGTTTATATTCTGCTATTGCCACTACTTGTGATGGAGTTTGTGTTGATTCAATAACAATTAACCTCAGTCAACCAGATTCACTTAGCTTTCAGTTTAGAATTGATACATTGAGTGGATATATTTCAACAAATGTTAGCGGCGGTACATCTTGCTTTCAAAATAGTTTTGATTTTTATTGGTCTAATGGTGATACTACGAGTAGTATTATAGCTTTAAATAATGGTATTTATTCATTACAAGTTATTGACTGCAATGGATGTTCAGCTACAGATTCAATTGAAATTAAATCTGGCTGTACCGATTCATTAGCATTTAATTATAATTCATTTGCATCTATTGATGATAGTTCTTGTATTAGTAAAATCTTTGGATGTACTGATAATACTGCAGCAAATTTTGATTCATTAGCAAATGTTGATGATGGGTCTTGTTGTTTAGTAAGTGATTCGACTATAATTATATCATCAAATACAAATCCATTATCGGTGTCATGTAACAATTTTATTTATTTAATTTTAAATCCAAACATTAATTCCACGCAATTAAATATTCTGTGGAGCAATGGAAGTAATGATAGATGGATTATGAACATTTGCCCGGGTATCTATAGTGTTTTAGTGACAGATAATAATTCTTGCACAGCAACTGATACGATAATTATTGGAAATGTTTACGGATGTACTGATTCAGTTGCTGATAATTTTTATAAATATGCTGTCTATGATGATAGTTCCTGTTTATATTATGGCTGTACTGATTCAACCGCATTAAATTATGATTCTACAGCTAATGTTGATGATGGTAGTTGTTATTATCCTCAAGATTGTAACTTAAGGCCTATAGCGGGCTTAGGGTTTAGTAATGTTTTGCATGATCGGGCAACACTGACCTTTGATGATATGAACACAAGGTACTGCACAGTAGATCAGTTGCGTATCCTGTATAGAGAATTAGGTACAAATGCATGGAGACAAAAGAACATGGGTTCACCCACAGGCTATGATCCAGTGACAGGAATATGTAATAGTACTTCAAGGAAAGATAAGTTACTGCTTGGTTTAAGTGCTAACACAACGTATGAGTGGAAGATAAAAGTATGGTATTGTCAAACAGGAGCTACTGCATGGGTAAATGGACCTAACTTCACAACCTTGGATGATTGTCCAAATGTTGGTAATTTGACAGTAAGTACCCCAACAAGTACAAAAGCAACGTTTACTTGGGATAATAGTAATGGAGTGTATAGTTTTGTAAGGTTGCAGGGTAGAGTAGGTACAGTTGGCTCATCATTCTTCAATATAGGAGGAGTAGGAGTACCATATGGTACATATAGTAAGAACAAGAATGGCTTAGTACCAGGAACGTCTTATATAGTGAAGTCAAGGACATGGTGTGATCCAAATGGGGGAGCATATAAGGCACCATCATGGACATCGTTTATATACTTTACTATGCCAGGGTCAAGTAGATTAGAACAGAATACTATAATCAATGATTTAGATGTATATCCTAATCCATCAAGAGATGTGTTTAATATAAGCTTTAACACAGAAAAGAAGCAGGATATAACACTTAGGATAAGAAACATTGTAGGTGAGGAGGTGTACAAAGAGGATCTTAAGCAACATGATGGAGCATATAAAAAGGTAATAAGCTTAAAGGATTATCCAAAGGCAATTTATTTCTTAGAGATAAAGACAAAAAAGGGAACAATTAATAAGAAGCTTATATTACAATAGATTAACGATACATTTGTTTCTATCATGAAAGAAGAATTAGACCCTAATATTGAGCATCTTTCTGAAGATGAAATTGTATTTGAGCAAGTATTGCGACCGAAACAATTTGCAGATTTTTTTGGACAACAACAGATTGTAGATAATTTGAAAGTTTTTATTCAAGCGGCAACAAAAAGAGATGATGCACTTGATCATACGCTTTTACATGGCCCCCCAGGATTAGGCAAAACCACACTTGCTCATATTATTGCGAATGAGTTAGGGGTAAATATTAAAACTACTTCTGGTCCAGTATTAGATAAACCTGGAGATTTGGCAGGATTGCTTACCAATTTGGAAGAAAGAGATGTGCTTTTTATTGATGAGATTCATAGGCTGAACCCAATAATTGAAGAGTATTTATATTCCGCAATGGAAGATTTTCAAATAGACATAATGATAGAATCAGGGCCAAATGCACGATCGGTTCAATTACAAATAAATCCCTTTACGCTTATTGGTGCTACTACCCGCTCAGGATTGCTCACCTCTCCACTTAGAGCAAGGTTTGGAATTAATTCTCGACTTTCGTATTATCCATCTGATTTACTGTCAGGCATTGTGAATCGCTCTGCTTCTATTTTAGATGTTGGAATTACTAAAGATGCAGCCAATGAAATAGCAAAAAGAAGCAGAGGAACACCAAGAATTGCAAATGCGATTTTAAGAAGAGTCAGAGATTTTGCGCAAATTAAAGGGGATGGAAGTATCAATTTAGCAATTACTAATTCTTCATTACAAGCATTAAATGTAGATGTTAATGGTCTAGATGAAATGGACAATAGAATCCTTTCAGCTATTATTGATAAATTCAGTGGGGGTCCTGTTGGCATTAGCACTATTGCTACTGCTGTTGGTGAACAAGTTGGTACAATTGAAGAAGTATATGAACCTTTTTTAATACAAGAAGGGTATTTAATGCGCACACCAAGAGGCAGACAAGCTACTGAAAAAGCATTTAAACATTTAGGCAAGATTGGGCCTTCAAAACAATCAGATTTGTTTGGATAGCAATGTCCATTAAGCACAATACCACTATATTAAAAACAAAAGCCAAAGAATTAGGTTTTACTTTTTGCACAATAGCTAAAGCTGACTTTTTACATAAAGAAGCATTACAATTAGAAAGGTGGTTGGCAAAGGACAATCATGGAGAAATGACTTATATGGAAAAACATTTTGACAAAAGATTAGATCCAAGACTTTTGGTTAAAGGTGCAAAATCTGTAATTTCATTAGCATACAATTATTATACTCCCAAAAAGCAAACGGATAAGGATGCGCCAAAGATTTCTATCTATGCCTATGGCAAGGACTATCATAAAGTCGTTAAGAAAAAGTTACAATCACTTTTCCATTATTTACAAGAGGAGATTGGCGAAATTAATGGTAGATATTTTGTGGATTCTGCTCCTGTAATGGAAAAAGCCTGGGCAGAAAAAAGCGGCTTAGGATGGATTGGGAAAAATGCTAATCTGATCACAAAAAGTCAAGGTTCGTACTTTTTCTTGGCTGAAATTATTGTTGATATTCCTTTAATGTATGATACCCCTATAAAAGATTATTGCGGAAGTTGTACAAAATGTATTGATGCTTGTCCTACTGATGCGATTACTGAGCCCTATGTGGTTGATGGTAGTAAATGCATCTCTTATTTTACTATTGAGTTAAAAGATGCCATACCAAACGAGATGAAAGGTAAATTCGATAATTGGATGTTTGGCTGTGATATTTGTCAAATCGTGTGTCCTTGGAATTCATTTTCTCTTCAACATAATGAAGAAAAGTTTTTTGCAAAAACAGAACTGTTATCTCTTAAAAAGGATGATTGGGAAACATTAGGAGTAGAAAAGTTTGATGAAATATTTGAAGGCTCTGCAGTGAAAAGAGCAGGTTATAATGGGCTTAAAAGAAATATTGAATTTCTTATGAAATCTGATCAAACACCTCTAGAATAACACCCTTGTATTGCGAAAAAGTGGTGAGAGTCCATATTTTTAGATGACTCATTTCTTTTTTGCTCAACCACTTGATGCTTTTTTGTAATTCTTTTTTGAATAAATTTTTATCGAAACTAACTTTTTTTAGGACTTTCTTGCTGAATTCTAGCATAATTTCAATTTTTCAATAGCTATAACACAAATTTGATATAATTATTGTTTTTCTCCCCAACTATATGAATCATTTTCTAAACCAGCGAGTGTTAATACCCTATCAATTACAGTTAACGCAAGCTCTTCAAAGTTCTGAGGATTACTATAAAATGAAGGGCTTGCAGGACAAATTATCCCACCAGCTTCGGTAATACTTTTCATATTGTTCATATGAATTAAGTTGTAAGGCGTTTCTCTTAATACAAAAATTAGCTTTTGTCTTTCTTTTAGCATTACATCGGCTGCTCTAGTTGTTAAATCATTTGATATCCCTCCTGCAATTCTACCCAGCGTTCCCATAGAACATGGGCAAATAATCATACTGCTAAATTTAGCAGAACCAGAAGCAAAAGGAGCAGTAAACTCTTGTTTTTCATAAAAAGTAAAAGGGATTTTTTCATAATCCTTATTGCCTAACTCTGTCTGCCAAACAAATTTTGCATTTTCAGACATTACAACTCCAACATCCTCTATTTGATCTTTCAATTGCAAAAGTTTGTCAAACAAAACTTTGGCATAAATACTTCCGCTAGCACCTGTTAGTGCAACTGCTATTTTTTGTTTTTTGTTCATATAAGTATGTAATTAATTGTAAAAGAAAGCACAGTATTGTATTGCCCTTTATTCCAGCCTTTAGTAGCCTCTGATACATGTGGCCTAATAGGGAGAATAGAATTACTAATTCTTGTATTGAGGATGATATTATCTGATAAGTAATAATTTATTCCAGCACACACACCAAAGTCGTATTTTTTGTATTGAGGATTTGGAACCTCTTGCTTTTTTTGCTCAGCACTATTCCAAGAAGTACTTATGATAAAAGCGGGCATTATCCCTAATTCAATTCCTAAATTTTCTTTTTGTTGTAAATTAATTGTTAGCGGCATTTCAATATAGGAGAGTGAAATTTCAATTTTTTCATAATTAGGATGATTTGATTTGTACATATTGGGATTTCTACTTCCTTTTTCTATGTATGTAATTTCATACTTCAAACTCATATTCCCCTTCATGCTCAAACTGGTATATCCGCCAAACAAAAAACCAATTTTATTAAATCCACCTAGCATATCACCTGCTACTTGGCTAGTACTTACTCCTGCAATTAATCCGCCACCAAAATTTTGCGCTTGACTATTAATTGAAAGTAATCCGCAAATTAGAAGAGTAATTAAAAAAGCAAGTAAACGCATCTTATCTTATACTAATTCCAGCACCAATCGTTGCAACAGGATATTCTGAGAAAGTGTAATTAGCTTGTAAGGCTAAAACTGCAATCTGGAAACGAAATCCAAGATTTGCCCTTATTTGATTATTGTTTTCAAATTCAAAATCAGTTAATTCATTTACATCTAAACTCATTCCCGCAATATTATATTCTCCATTAACATTAAACACAGTTTTGCTAGAATTATATCCTAAACTACCATAAGCTGTAAATATTGCAACTTTTTTAGAAAGGATAATATTAAATGTTGTTGCTATGACATCTAAATTTGCGTCTACTTTTTGATTTGAATTTGGATCCTCAAGTGTTAATTGAGAATTTAACTTTGTATATCCAGCTTGAAAAGAAACATCTATTGGTATTTTATCTACAATAGGAAGCCATTGTAAAATATCATGTTTTATTCCAGCTCCAAATAGACCAGTTTTGACTCCACTCATTTCAATTTGCGGCATAAATCTAATATCAATTTCTGTATTTTTTATTAATCCAACTCCTGCTTGTAACATTGGTACAGCAATTAGTGATGTTTTTAATCCTGATGGCATTTCTACACTACTAGATCCACCAGGATTTGGACCATTAGGTAATGCAAAATACGTTGCATTACCTCCTTTTTTATCTCCTAAAATGGTTGGTGTTTGACCTCCAGTAAAATAGCCAGAATTTGATTCAGTAATATTAAATTTTTTTGCTCCTTCTGGAACAAAAACTAAGTTAGCTGTAAAAGTAATGTCAAATCCACCTAGATGATGGGGTTTTGACGTATTATACCAACCATTATTTAAAGCAGATCCCAAACTATTTCCTAGAGGTGACAGATATGCCTGAATAAGAGATTTCCCATCAGCTAACTCATTTCTGTTTTCTACTTGTCCACTTGAAACGGATACTAAAAAGAAAAAGAAAACAATAAAAGGTCCAAGTGATTTTTTCATAATATAAGTTTTATTGGCTTATTAAATTCACCTCTTCAACTTGAACAATCTCATAGGTGTCTGCATTATAAATATAAGCAATTACATGCATATTGTTTTTTGCCCAACCGCCAGCATTACCATTTCCAAGCTCAGCTGTATTATTTGCTGAGTAATCTATATTGAATTGTTCCAAAGCACTCAAATTGATATTTACGGATTTTTCAATCTCCTCTCCCTGATTAAAGAAAGATGAACTAGAAAGAGGTTCGTCAAAAACTACCGATCTTAGCACATGGTTATGCTCGTAATCCTCTACATTCAATTGTCCATCTTTTTGCCAATTAATTATATTATTTTCCGTTAAACAAATTACCAAATTGAAATTATCAATGGTGTCTATTGCAACATTTGTAGTAGTAGTTATTAATGTTGTGTCTGAGATAATAGAAATTTTAAAAATAGTTTCCTTTAATAATTCATTAGCAACAGCACCTGCCCATTCATCTTTTCCTAACTTATGTGTTTGGTCTGCAACGCCTATTCTATTAATCATACCTCTTGGCAATCCAGATGAAGAAATTTCAAAAAAGTTATCCCAATCATCTCCCCATTGGGTACGAAAATCATATTGAAATTCGGGTGCTTGACTGATATGATAAGGCCTGGCAAAAGTTTTGCTTACATGAACTGCCATCCCAATTATCTGATCGCCATATATATCATGAATGGCTTCTAATTCTCTTGCCGCATCAGGGCAATTTGGGCAGGTATGCCCTGTGTAATCTTCAATCAATACTTTTTTTATAAAACTATTAGAGCTAGTATCTATAGGAAAGATGTTAGAATCCGTCATAAATGGACCTTCCAACTTATCACAAGAAGCGAATATCAAAATCCCGAGAAATAATAAGATGTGTTTTTTCATATTAAAAAGATGATGAAATGTTTAAACTAAATCCGTTTGATGACGGTACTAATTTGCAAACTCCTCCTACACAAAAAATACCTTCTCTTTTTTTACCGTACCCAATAGAGAAACGATTTGCTCCTTTTATGAATCCTGCATTAATATTGATGTAATGCAACCTTTTATCCACATTTTCATTTCCCCAATTGTACATATCTTGTACTGCAAAAAACCAATTTGGCGATATGGTATATTCAATTAAGCCCATACTCCAATCTCCATCCTCATCTTCTTCAGCATGCTCTAATTGTTTAGCAGTTAAATTTTGAATTTCTAATCGAATTGTATGCCCTTTTTTAATTTTATAACTCATGTCCGCAACAATAATAGTAGAATTGATAACCCCATAATCTCCTTTTACATGTGACTCTAAAAAGTCTCGATTATATGTTTGTTTTGCTAATACAAATGTGCCTTTTAGTTTCTTGCTAAATTTCTTGTTTACCTCAAAGTTGATGTCCTCAAAATAAAGTTCTTCTTCTTTTATGCTAATTAACATAGGGCTATGCTCAGCATTATCATTTAGGAATGAATTTCCTCCATTTAAGCCGTTAATTCTTGAATAATTAACATCTAATTTAGCGCCATACTTTCCGCCAAGAATCGTACCTTTCTCAAGCTTCATGAAAAGATAAAATTGCATTCCAAATTCTCCATCTGATTGTGTTGCACAAGGATAAAGTGCTAAAAGCGAATAAGCATGTGGCTTGCTCAATGTCGGGATGTAGTTGATAAGAAATGCTTTTTCTCCACTCCTTTCTCTATCAGATAAAAAAGTCATATTGTCTGTTCTGTGCATTTCAGCAGAAACGCCAAACCCTCTTTTTGAATAGGTAATGCTACTACTAAAAGCATTCCCGCTAGCATAATTCATTTGTGCTTCTGACAGCACATTGGCAGGATCATTTATTTTATAAGCAAACTCCCCATAATAATTCCATCCGCCATGCATGATGTTTAACCTGCTTGCATAAGCGCCCACATTCTGAGGAATCTTAAAAATAAGATTTTCTCTTTTTTGATATCTACTTACGAAACTGCCGCCTAATATCGATTTTGTTTTTGATTCCAACCCAAATACATCATTGATGTTAAGTTCAGCATCAACTCCTCTAAAAATGCCATCAGCATAAGTAAAATGTGTTCGGCTCTTGCCGATAAAAGTTTTTAAATACATTCCTGTTGTTGGGCTGTATTTCAACCTTATCCCTTCCATGGCATTATCAATTCCTAATGTTTTTTCTTCATAGCTTCTAAAAATTAAGCCGCTTCCGAATTGCTCATAAAAACTGCCAGCAGTTATTTCTAAACCATCATTATTATATTTGGCAAATCGGTAAGGTATACCATTGCCTCTAAATCCAGGATCGTAATCCAATTTGGCATTTAAATAACTTTCATAACGAACTCCTATTGTGAATTTCCCTTTTGTATAAAGCAAATTTAGAAAAGCATTATTCAGTACTACTTCATCTGCTGCCTCAGCATTAATAGCAACATCTTCACTATAGGATTGTAAGCTTAAATCAAAATCTCCATGAATTTCTCCATTATTGTTTTGTGCAAATCCTAAAAATGGGACTACAAAAAGAAAAAAGGAAATTTTTCTCATCTTTCTTATTCTGTTAATTCTTCAATTTTTTCGTATAATTTTCCTTCATCCCCTTCTACATATCCCCTATGTTGCCAAACGATTTCTTTTTTATTATTAAGCAAAAAAGTATGCGGAACAGTAGACACGCCCATGGCTCTTTTCAAGTCTGAATTAGAATCTAAGTAAACTTCATATTCCCAGTCAGTAGAATTAACATAGGGGGCTACTTTGGTCATCGATCGTGAATCATCAATTGAAACTGCTACTAATTTCACACCTGTTTCATCTTGCCAATCTTCATATACTTCCGCAATATTATTCAACTCTTTCTTGCAAGGCTTACACCAAGTAGCCCAGAATGAGATCACTATTGGACTTCCATCATTATCAAGTTCTGAAATATTGAATGCATCTCCTTGAAGTGTTTTTACTTTTACATTTGGCAAGTTTCTGCTATTTTGAGAAAAACAAAATACAGTCGCTATTACTATAGTTAAAAAAGTTAAAATTAGTTTTTTCATGTTTTTTCTTTTTAATGGATTGCTAAGTTAATTATTTATCTTTTCAAAAGGGGTTTAAATACAATAAAAAAGCCAGCGATTGCTGGCTTTTTTTGTATTAACATGTCTAATTATTTCAAAAAAAGTAGGTTTTTTACTTTTTACTTGCGTATTCACAAATAGTGGGTTACTTAACAATAATGTGTATATTTGCCTTAAATAAGTGCTATGAAAAAATATTTGACTTTTTTACTGTTTTTTGCTTTAGGAGTTTCTCTTTCTGCACAAAGTTTAGTTGTAACAGGCAATACGATAATTACAGGAGATCCTTGCTTACAATTAACTTCACACCTGACTGTCGCTAATCAATCTAATAAAACAATAGATGTGCGTTGCAGAATAACTCCAATTAGTAATACTGGTATTAGTAATGTGCCGCCAGCTGAATTTTCATTTTGTTGGGGAGGCGTTTGCTATGCTTCAGGTACAGATACTTCAGGGCAACTAGCAACACTTACTGCCGGCCAATTTGTGGTATATCCTGATCTGCCAGCGCATTCTGGCTATTTTGATGCGTTCTGTGATCCTAGTTCAGGCGAGATAGAATATTGCTTTTATGATGATGCAAATCCTGTTGACGAAACTTGTTTTACCGTAACTTTTAATGCTACCACAACTGCCGTTGAGGATAAATATACATCAGCAGATGTTTTTAACTTTTTTCCAAATCCTTCCAATGACTATACTAATATCATTTGTAATAAATCTCAAGAATGCGTAATTGAATTAGTAGATATTTTAGGCAATCAACTCAAAACAATCTCGCTTAGTGAGGTGGGCAACCAAAAAATATTTATTGGAGATTTGCCAAGCGGGGTGTATTTTGGCAGAATTACTACTCACGGGAATTTGTTAACCATTAGAAAACTAATCATTAAAAGATAGCAGTATTTACAATAAGTTATGAAAACCCTATACCTTAAAAGTATAGGGTTTTGTTTTAAATGTAAATTATTAAATTATTAGCTTTGTTTTTTATATAATAAAACAATAGATGATAACACACATAAAAGGAAAATTAGTTGAAAAAACACCAACCTATTTAGTCATAGATTGTAATGGTATAGGGTATAAATTGCACATTTCACTGCAAACTTATTCAAATGTCAAGGAAGAAAATTGTTTTCTTTTTACCCATTTGTCAGTAAAAGAAGATTCCCATACCCTTTATGGTTTTTCAGATGAGCAGGAACGTACTTTATTTAGAAATTTAATTTCCGTATCAGGAGTAGGGCCAAGCACTGCTCAAGTGGTGCTTTCTACTTTTTCTCCACAACAAACTTGTCAGCACATCATCTCAGCTGATGTTGCTGCTCTGCAAAGTGTGAAAGGAATTGGTGGCAAAACTGCTCAAAGAATAATTATCGACTTAAAAGACAAATTGGGTAAAGGAATTACTACTACTGATATTCCTTTGTGTCAGAACAATGATTTAAGAGAACAAGCGTTATCTGCACTAGTTGCATTGGGCTTTAACAAGAAATTAGCTGATCAGAAAGTAGATAAAATTTTGAGGGAGTCCTCAGAAGAAATATCGGTAGAAGCTTTGGTTAAGTCAGCATTAAGCGGGATGTAATTCAGTAATTACTAGATTGGGCAGAAATAAAATACACGTACTTTTTGCAGTATTTATACTGTACGCTATGCAGTCATTTTCTCAAAATGACAGCAATTTAGCTTATCCTTTTTCTGGAAATGAAAGTGGTGGGCTCTACATGAATAATCCGACTATTTTTAATACTTATGTGGAGTTTGATGCTGAAGCAAATCAATATTTAGTGTACCAAAGAATAGGAGATAGGATAGTCGGTTTTCCTAGCGTTATGAGCTTTGAAGAGTATGAGCAAAAACAACTTGAAAAATTGAATGCTAGCTATTGGGATATGCGATCGGGAGAACGAAAAGTAAGGCAAACTTCTTCTTTTGGCTTACCTAAATTGTTTATTCCAGGACAAGCTTTCGATAGACTTTTTGGTGGTAATTCTGTAGATATTCGTCCGCAAGGTTCGGCAGAACTTATTTTTTCATTAAGGATAAATCGACTTGACAATCCTTCCTTGCCAGAGGAACAAAGAAAAACCACTTCTTTTGATTTTGAAGAAAAAATTCAAATGAATGTGATAGGTAAAATTGGAGAAAAATTAAAACTTACCACCAATTATAATACTGAAAGCACATTCGATTTTGAAAACAAAATGAAGTTAGAATATACAGGAGGGGAAGATGAAATCATTAAAAAACTCGAAGTTGGAAATGTGTCGCTTCCATTAAATGGAACACTCATTACCGGCAGCACTTCTCTTTTCGGAATGAAGGCTCAATTGCAATTTGGAAGAACCACTATCACAAGTATTTTATCTCAACAAAAAAGCAAAACTTCAGAGGTAGAGGTAAGTGGAGGCGCTCAAACCACAGAGTTTGATATTTATGCAGATGATTATGAGGCAAATAAGCATTTCTTTTTAGCGCATTATTTCAAAAATCAATATGATGATGCGCTTGCTAATTTACCATTTGTAAATTCTTCGATAAATATCACCAAAATTGAAGTTTGGATCACTAACAAAACAGGTACTACAAACAATACCAGAAATATTGTTTCTTTTCTAGATTTGGGAGAAACTGAGATTTATAATAATTCTCCAGATTTTGCTAATAATGTTTTTGGACAATATCCAGATAATGATGATGCGAATGATTTGTACATTAACTTAACAAAAAACTTTAGTACTGCTAGAGATATTAACCAAGTCAATAATACTTTTGGCCCCCCATACAATGTGTATTTTAAAGCAGCATACGATTATGAAAAATTAGAAAGAGCAAGACAACTTACTTCTTCAGAATACACTTTACATCCACAATTGGGGTATATTTCTTTAAATCAAGCACTCAACAATGATGAGGTTCTTGCAGTTGCCTTTCAGTATACTATAGGCAGTAACACCTATCAAGTTGGGGAATTAAGCACCACAGGGCCAAGTGCTCCTGATGCACTTTTTGTCAAATTACTTAAAGGCACAAATTTTTCTACACAACTTCCTAATTGGGATTTGATGATGAAAAATGTTTATGCCATTGGTGGCTATCAGATGAGTCAAAATGATTTTATTTTGGATGTTGTATATGAAAACACAGAAGAATCTGGGGGAATCACCAATTATATTCCTGAAGGTGTTTTAGATGGTATTCCACTTATAAAAGTACTGAATTTAGACAATCTGAACTCACAACAAGACAAGCAATCCGATGGTGTATTTGATTTTATTGAAGGCATAACCGCCAAATCCTCAAATGGAAGAATTATTTTTCCGGTTCGGGAGCCATTCGGCACTTATTTAAAAAGTAAATTTTCTGACCCAAATCTTGCCCAAAAATATGTATATCAAGCCCTTTATGATTCTACATTAACCATTGCTCAGCAATATCCTGAGCTAAATAAATTCAGATTAAAGGGAAGTTATCAAGCATCATCAGGAGCAGAAATTTCCCTAAATGCCATGAATGTGCCAGAAGGTTCTGTTACCGTTACGGCTGGCTCTCAAAAATTAACAGAAAATCAGGATTATACTGTTGATTATATGCTTGGTAGAGTAACTATCATCAATCAAGGGATTTTAAATTCTGGTGTTCCTATTAAGATTTCCCTAGAAAATAATGCGCTTTACGGCATACAAAATAAAACCTTAATTGGAACGCATATAGATTATGAGATTAATAAGGATTTTATTATTGGCGGAACGGTTTTAAATTTGACAGAACGCCCCTATACTACAAAAATAAACACAGGAGATGAGCCTATATCAAACACCATTTGGGGTTTAGATGGGACTTATCAAAAAAACTCCCCCTTTATTACCAAAATGGTAGATAAGCTTCCTTTTTTGGAAACTAAAGCGAAATCTTCTATCATAGCAACTGCAGAATTTGCCCATTTAATTCCAGGTCATCACAAATCTTTAGGAAATTCAGGAGTTTCATACATTGATGATTTTGAAGCAAGTAAAACAGGAATTGATATGAAAAACATGGGGGCATGGTTTCTATCTTCCATTCCACAAGGTCAAGAAAATATTTTTCAAAATGCAAATGAAAACGATAATTTGATTAGCGGTTATCAAAGGGCGAAAGTGGCATGGTATACTATTGATCCGCTATTTTACAGAAACACTTCCGTTACGCCGCCAGGGGTAAATAAATCAATTACACTTCCAAATGGCAATAGCATTACACAGCAATCTTACCATTATTCGCGTGAGGTGTTGGAAAAAGAGGTATTCCCCAACAAAGACCCTGATTTAGGAAGTCAAATTTCTAATTTAGCCTTATTGGATGTAGCCTATTATCCCACAAAAAGAGGGCCATACAATTATAATGTAAACGAATTAAATGCTGATGGAAGTTTGCAAAACCCATCTGATAAATGGGCAGGCTTGATGCGGAAAGTAGAAACCAATGATTTTGAAGCTGCTAATATTGAGTTTATAGAATTTTGGATGATGGATCCTTTTAATGCAGAGGATGGAGACAACAATCATAGCGGAGGAGATTTGTATTTTCATCTTGGAAATATTTCAGAGGACATCCTAAAAGATGGGTATAAAAGTTTTGAAAACGGACTTCCTTCAACTTCTACAGTTGAAAATGTAGATACCACAGTTTGGGGCAGAGTGCCTACTAATTTTTCCATAGTAAATGCTTTTGATAACGATCCAAATTCTAGAGATTTTCAAGATGTTGGATTAGATGGCTTGAGAACTTCAGATGAAAAACTTTTCTTTGATAATTATCTGCAACAAATTGCAAATAATGCAAATTTAGGAACAGCCTCACAAGCTTATTTGAATGCTGAGAAAGATCCTTCTGCAGATAATTATCATTATTATAGAGGAAGTGATTTTGATAACAATCAAACTAAAATATTAGATAGGTATCTTAACTTTAACAATATGGATGGGAATTCTGTGACTACCGATAAATCTCCAGAATCTTATCCAACATCTTCCACTACTATCCCTAATACGGAAGACATCAATAAAGACAATACACTAAGCGAATCGGAAAGTTATTTCCAGTATAAAGTGCCGCTTTACCCAAATATGGATGTTGGCGATAGTTACATATCGGATGTATTTACAGCCAATGTAAAAACAGAAAATGGAGCAAATCGTCCTGTAAAATGGTATCAATTTAGGGTGCCAATTTATAAGCCAGATAAAATAGTTGGCGGAATACAAGACTTTAAATCTATCCGTTTTATGCGAATTGTTCTTTCCGATTTTCAGCAGCCTATCGTCTGCCGATTTGCTACTTTAGATTTGGTAAGAGGAGAATGGAGAAGGTATAATTTTGACCTTGCCACACCAGGAGAGTACATTCCAATTGATGATGAAGACAACACTCTTTTTGATGTGACAGCTGTGAATGTAGAAGAAAATGGAAAAAGAAGCCCAATCAATTATGTGATTCCACCAGGAATTGAACAAGAGATTGACAACACTACTACTACTCTAAGGCGACAAAACGAACAATCCTTAGTGTTGAAGGTTTGTGATTTGAAAGACGGAGATTCCAGAGCTGCTTACAAAACAGCTGATTTAGATGTACGTTCTTATAAGCGCATCAAAATGTTTGTGCATGCAGAGGGTAAGAATGATGATTTGAATGATGGTGATTTTTCTTGTTTTATCCGTTTAGGAACAGACTTTATTTCCAATTATTACGAATATGAGGTAAGCCTAAAAGCAACTCCTCATGGAGCAAGTTCTACTAATACCATTTGGCCTTCTTCCAATCAAATTGATATTGCTTTTGAAGAATTTCAAAAGGCAAAGCAAATACGTAATGATGCTATAAGAGATGGGTCACACAGTAATGTTTCTCATCCATTTATTAAGTATTTAGCAAATGGCAAAAAAATACAGATTGTTGGGAATCCAAATTTAGCAAGGGTAAAAACCATTATGATTGGGATTCGAAATCCTAAAAAAATCAACATTCAAGATACTGATGATGGTCTTGCGAAATGTGGAGAAATTTGGGTGAACGAATTGCGACTAACCGATTTTGATGAATATGGCGGATGGGCAGCAAATTCTCGATTAACCACTCGTTTGGCTGACTTTAGTACCATAACATTTGCTGGAAGTATGAGCACCATTGGCTTTGGAAGTATAGAGAAAAAAATTAACGAACGTCAAAGGTTCAATGCCTATCAGTATGATGTATCCTCCACCTTTGAAATGGGTAAGTTTTTTCCAGAAGATTATGGGGTGAAAATTCCAATGTATGTTGGGGTTTCAGAAGCCATTGAAAATCCACAATACAATCCGCTTGATCCTGATATATTATTCAAAACCACTTTAGCAACCTTAGATAGTAAAGTAGAGCGAGATTCCCTAAAACATATTGCGCAAGATTATGTAAAACGCAAAAGCATCAATTTTACAAATGTGAGAAAGATGCCATCTTTTAATAAAGAAAAAGGAAAAAATGAAAAGCCAAAAAAATCAAAAGTGTATGATATAGAGAATTTCTCACTTTCTTATTCTTTCAATGAGACTTTTATAAGAAACATTAACACAGAATACAACAAAACAAAACTCTATAGAGGTGCAATCAATTATAATTTCCATACTACTCCAAAAAATGTAAAACCATTCTCAAAATTGAACCTTGGAAAGTCAAAATATATGCGACTTATTAAAGATTTTAATTTCAATACCATGCCCAAATCTTTTTCTTTCCGAACAGATTTGGATAGAAACTATAATGAAACCAAACTCAGAAACATCAATAATTCCAATATGCTTATTTTTCCAACTTACAATAAGTACTTTAATTGGAATAGGATGTATGAAATTAAATACGATTTAACCAGAACGCTAAAAGTTGATTTGGCAGTAAACAACAGAGCAACCATAGACGAACCTGAAGGTAGTCTTTCCAAAGACGCTCCTGATTATAAAGCGAAAAGAGATACCCTTTGGCGAAATTTCTGGGATTTCGGACGCCCTACTATGTATCGTCAAACAACAAACATTAATTATCAAGTACCGATAAATAAAATTCCTTTTTTAGACTTTTTGTCGCTTAATACCAGATATAGTGCAAATTACGATTGGACAGGAGCTGCAAAATCTCTACAATATTTAGGTAATAACATTCAAAATTCGAACACTAAACAATACAATGGTCAAATCAATTTGAATACCCTATACAATAAGGTGCCTTATTTTAGAAAAGTTAATCAATCGCCTAATCGTGGTGGAAGAAATCAAAGACAAAGAAACAATCAACAATCAGATCAACAGGAGGAAGATGAAAACAGATATGAATTCTTTAAATACATGACTAGATTTATGTTAAGCGTTAAAAATGTGTCGATAAATTATTCTGAAAACAGAGGGACATTTTTACCCGGTTTTATGCCGAAACCACATTTCTTAGGGCAGCAATGGAGTATGATGGCGCCTGGCCTTCCTTTTGTTTTTGGCAGCCAGAATGATATAAGATATAAGGCTGCTTCTGAAGGTTGGCTTACTACTAATCCTTCATTAAACACATTGTACAAAACAAATTTTTCATCTAACCTAACTCTCAGAAGTACCTTAGAGCCATTTAGACAATTCCGTATAGAACTTACCGCTAACAAATCAAGATCCTTAAATAGTCAAGAGTATTGGCGTGCCGATAATTTGGGAAGTTTCCAATCATTTAACCCTATTGAAACGGGAGGATTTAGTGTTTCCATTATTTCATGGAGTACTGCATTCTTAAAAGATGATGAGCAATATTCTTCTAGAACTTTTACTCAGTTTAGAAACTACAGAAACGAAATAGCCAAAAGATTAGCAGCAGAGAACCCTGATTTTAATGGAGGAATAAATCCATTAACAGGTTATCCGATTGAGTATGTAATAAATGTTACGGATACAACTTATACTGGAGGTTATGGGCCTACCTCACAAGATGTAATCATTCCGGCCTTTTTAGCTGCTTATACTGGTAAAGATGCCTTAGGGGTTTCCCTGAGAAAATTTCCAAAAATTCCATTACCAAATTGGCGTATTACTTATGATGGGCTTAGTAAATTGAAATTTATCAAAAGATATTTTGAAACTTTTACGCTCGGACACGCTTACAGAAGCACATATAGTGTTGGTTCATTTTCTTCTAACTTAGATTATAAAGATGAAAATGGAGATGTTCAGATGAATTTAAACAATATGAGTTATCATACCAAATATGATATTGGACAAGTTTCCATTAATGAGCAATTCAGTCCACTTTTCAAGGTGGATATGACTTGGAAGAATTCCTTACTTGCAAGATTTGAACTCAAAAAGAGCAGAATGCTTTCGCTATCACTAAGCAATAATCAACTAACTGAAATCTCAAGTAATGAATATGTTATTGGTATAGGCTACAGAGTGAAAGATGTTTCCTTCAATTTTAGAGCTGCTGGAAGAAGTAAAAAAATGAGTAGCGATTTAGATTTAAAGCTAGATTTAAATATTCGAAATAATAGAACGGTAATTAGAAAAGTAATTGAAGATGTAGAGCAAATTACTGCAGGACAACAAATTATTAGCATTAAATTTTCTGCCGATTATGTAATCAACCAAAGGCTAAATGTAAAAGCATTTTACGATCAGGTAATTACAAATCCTTTCTTATCTACTACATTTCCAGGTTCGATTACCAATGCTGGATTTAGCATTAGATTTACTTTGGCAGGATAATTTTGTCGGCTAATAAAAAAATGTATTTTTGACAAAATTTTAAAAGATGAGTTTTCCAGAGCATTTGAAATATAGCAAAGATCATGAATGGATTAAATTAGAAGGCGATATCGCCTATGTCGGAATTACTACTTTTGCACAAGGGGAATTGGGCGACATTGTTTTTGTTGATGTAGATACTGAAGGAGAAGAGTTGGATAAAGATGAGGTGTTTGGCACCATAGAAGCGGTTAAAACTGTATCCGATCTATTCATGCCAGTAAGCGGAGAAGTATTGGAGTTTAACAGTCAATTAGATGATAATCCTGAGCTTATTAATTCAGACTCTTATGGAGAAGGTTGGATCGTGAAAATTGCTGTTAGTAATCAAGATAAGCTGGATGAATTGATGGATAGTCACGATTATCAGGAAATGATAAATTAACAAAATAAGCAGATTCATTTTTCGTTATTTAAGAACTATAATTTAAGACATGAAAGCAAAAAAAAATCCAGAAATAAGTATTGAACATAAAAAAGCAATGTTCTTTCAAATCGGATTAGCAGTAACACTGCTTTTAGTATTGGTTGCTTTTGAGTGGAAAAGTTATGAAAAAACAGACTACAGTTTAGGGAAATTGCAAATGGATGATTTGGAAGATGAAATGATCCCAATTACAAGACAAGAAGAAAAGCCTCCTCCTCCTCCTCCTCCTCCAGAAATTATTGAGATTGTTGAAGATGAGGTAGAAATTGAAAATGAAGTAGAAGTAGAAGATACTGATACTGATGAAGATGATTTTATAGAGCAAGAAGAGGAGGATGATTCTGATGAAATCTTTATGGTAGTAGAGCAAATGCCTGTATTTCCAGGAGGTGATTTAGGGCTGATGAAATTCATTCAAAAAACAGTAAAATATCCACCCATAGCAAAAGAAAACGACATTACAGGCAAAGTATATGTTAGCTATGTGGTGAACAAAAATGGAAAAGTTACTAGTGTGAAAGTTGTAAGAGGTGTAGATAAATATTTGGATGCAGAGGCCATTAGGGTTGTAAAACTCTTGCCCTATTCTTCAGCTGGGAAACAAAGAGGAAAACCAGTAAATGTACAATACACCATTCCTATAAACTTTACACTAAACTAAATTTCTCAAAAAACCCGTGCTATAGCCGCTTTTTTTAAGTTCTAAGTTAATTTTTTTATATCCTTTTAATTTTTCAATTATAACCTAAAAATTCGAATTAAATTTGTAAGTTCGCACCCCTTAAAAAAAATAAAAATGACAACAGAAAATTTGCATTACCACAAGCACAGAGTTGCTCGTGAATTAAAAGAAAAAAGAAACCAGCATAAATCAAGAGTATTGTGGTTTACTGGGCTTTCAGGATCTGGAAAATCTACAGTAGCGAATGCTACTGAAAAAATATTGCATGATATGGGTTTGCATACCTATATATTGGATGGAGACAATGTGAGAATGGGGTTAAATAAAGATCTTGGTTTTTCTCCAGAAGACAGAACAGAAAACATCAGAAGGATTACAGAAGTTGCAAAGTTATTTGCCGATTCTGGATCTATTGTGCTTACTGCATTCATTTCTCCTTATCGTGAAGATAGAGATAAAGCAAGAGAAATTATTTCAAATGAAGATTTTATTGAAATATATGTAAGTGCTGATTTATCAGTTTGTGAAGCTAGAGACCCTAAGGGGCTTTACAAAAAAGCAAGGTCAGGAGAAATAAAAGGATTTACTGGTATTGACGCTCCTTATGAAGCGCCTTTAAACCCTGATCTAGTAGTTCAAACCGACAAGCATGATATTGAAGCGTCAGCTCAAATTGTGGTAGACTACTTAGTCGAACAAGAAATCATTACCAAAACATACGTTTAATTAAAAAATAAAAACAAGAAATGGGAGTAGCAAAATGGGATGTAAAAAATCATGGTGGAAATCCTACCACTAACGAAAGTAAAAAATATGCAATTTTTGTAGGAAGGTTTCAACCTTATCATCAAGGTCATATTTCTTTAATAATGCAAAAAATTAATGAGGGAATTCCTGCTCTTATCATGGTAAGAGATATTGCTCCTGATGCTAAAAATCCTTTTACAACTCAGCAAACTGTAGAAATGATTGAAAAATATCATGCTGCAAAAGGACATGATGTTCAGGTGGTAATTATACCAGATATGGAAAGCGTGAATTTTGGAAGAGGTGTTGGATATGAAATTAATGAATTCACTCCACCAGAGAATATTGGTTGGATTTCAGCAACTGGAATAAGAAATTCAATAAAAGAAGGAAATGATGATTGGAGAACTTTAGTTGACGAGTCTATACAAGCAGATGTAGAAAAACATTTGCTAGAAACAGAAGTAGAGCTTTAATTACATAGTTTCATAATATGTAATAGGGGAGCAAACGCTCCCCTTTTTGTGCGTTTTTAATTCTGATGAAATAAAGAGTTTTTTATTTTGTATTTTTGGAAGCAATTATGGATTTACCGGATTTAACAAAAACAGTTGGCATAGATAAAGTTGGAGTAGATGAAAGGATTGATCGCTTTTGCAAAAGAAGCATTAAAACTTCTGCTAAAAAGCAAGGTTTACACTTAACTCTTAGCATGATTGACTTGACCACTTTAGAAGGAAAAGATACTCCAGAAAAAGTAAAAAGACTTTGTTATAAAGCTCAGCATTTGGACGATACCATCACAGGATTGCCTAATGTTGCTGCTGTTTGTGTATACCCAACTTTAGTGGGGATAGCAAAAAAAGAATTGAACGGAAGCGGTATAAATGTTGCTTCAGTTGCGACTGCATTTCCATCTGGCCAATCAACATTAGGAGTAAAGCTTGAAGATACAAAATTTGCAGTTGCTGAAGGCGCAGATGAGGTGGATATGGTTATTTCTAGAGGTAAGTTCTTATCTGGAGAATACAACTTTATTTTTGATGAAATTGCTGCTGTTAAGGAGGCTTGCGGAAAAGCACACCTAAAAGTAATTCTGGAAACAGGAGAGCTAGACACCTTAGATAATGTTAGAAAAGCATCCGATATTGCCATGCATGCAGGAGCCGAATTTATTAAAACTTCTACCGGAAAAATAAGTCCTGCATCAACAATGCATGTTACTTTTGTAATGCTAAATGCGATAAAAGATTTTTATAAAAAAACAGGAATTAAGGTTGGGATGAAACCTGCAGGAGGGATAGCTACTTCCAAAATTGCAATGCAGTATTTAGTGATGTTGAAAGAAACATTAGGGAATGAGTGGATGAATAAAAATCTTTTTAGATTTGGAGCAAGTTCTCTAGCAAATGATGTGTTGATGCAATTAAAAAAACAAGAAATGGGAATTTATCAATCGGCAGATTATTTTTCAAAAGATTAAGAAATGGCAAAAAAGATTTCATCAGATTGGCAGTTGGCTGAAGCTCAAGAGAGCACAAGTCATATCAGCATTAAGAAAAAGTATGATTTGTTTATTGACGGAGCATTTGTAAAACCGCAATCGAAAAAATATTTTAGTACAATAAATCCCGCCACGGATGATCTAATTGCTAAGATAGCTGAGGCAAATGAAAAAGATGTAGATATTGCTGTAAAATCTGCAAGAAAAGCATTTAAGAGTTGGTCAAAATTAGAACCAAAAGAAAGAGGAAAGTATATTTTCAGAATTGCTCGAATGATTCAAGAAAGAGCAAGGGAGTTTGCAGTAATTGAGAGCTTAGATGGCGGAAAACCGATAAGAGAATCCAGAGATCTTGATATACCTCTTGCTGCAAATCATTTCTTTTATTATGCAGGCTGGGCAGACAAATTAGAATATGCTTTTCCAAATAAAAAGCCAAAACCAATAGGTGTTGCAGGGCAGATCATACCTTGGAACTTTCCACTTTTAATGGCTGCCTGGAAAATTGCACCAGCACTTGCTTGCGGAAATACGGTTGTTCTAAAACCTGCAGAAACCACATCACTTACGGCATTAAAATTAGCCGAATTAATTAAGGATAGTGGATTACCAAAAGGGGTTGTAAATATACTTACTGGAGCAGGGAAAACTGGAGCAGCAATCGTTAACCATGATGATATAGATAAAATTGCTTTTACTGGATCTACAGCAGTCGGAAAACTAATTCAGGAAAGTATTGCAGGAAGTGGCAAAAAATTAACACTTGAATTAGGTGGAAAGGGAGCAAATATTATTTTTGAAGATGCGGCAATTGATCAGGCAATAGAAGGAATTGTAAATGCCATCTTCTTCAATCAAGGACATGTTTGTTGTGCAGGCTCACGCCTTTTTGTTCAAGAAAGTGTTGCCGATACAGTAATTGAAAAGTTGAAAGATAGAATAGCTACTTTAATTGTAGGAGATCCCCTTGATAAAAATACAGATATTGGTGCAATCAATTCCAAAGAACAATTACAAACAATTAATAAATACATCAATATTGGGAAAGAAGAAGGAGGTGAAATTTATCAAGCCAAATGCAAATTATCAAAGAAAGGAAATTGGTGTCCACCCACTTTGTTTTTGAATGTTTCCCAATCGCACACTATATTTCAAGAAGAAATATTTGGTCCAGTTTTAGCCATTCAAACATTTCGAACTATAAATGAGGTGATAGAAAAAGCCAACAATACTTCTTACGGATTATCAGCTGGTGTATGGACTGAGAAAGGTTCCAAGATATTTAAGCTTACACAAGCATTAAATGCTGGAGTAGTTTGGGCCAATACGTACAATAAATTTGACCCTAGCTCTCCTTTTGGCGGTTTTAAAGAAAGTGGATTTGGAAGAGAAGGTGGATTACATGGATTAAAAGCATACTTAAATTTAACATGAAGGAAAGAATAGATGTTTTGAAAACATATAAAATTTTTATTGGGGGTAAATTTCCAAGAACGGAATCTGGAAGGTATTTTCATTTGAAAAATGCAAAAGGAAAATTGTTAGCTAATATGTGTCTTTCATCTAGAAAAGATTTCAGAAATGCAGTGGTGGTGGCCAGAAAAGCACAAAACAAGTGGCAAAAAACTACTGCATTGAATAAGGGGCAAATTCTATACAGAATAGCAGAAATGCTCGAAGGAAGAAAAGAGCAATTTATCAATGAGTTAATTCTCACGGGAAGCTCAAAATCCCAAGCCAAAAAAGAGGTTGAGCAATCTATTGATCGATTGATTTATTATGCAGGTTGGAGTGATAAGTTTGGACAAATATTTAGCTCAGTAAACCCTGTTGCTTCTAATCACTTTAATTTTTCTGCTCTGCAAGCTGTGGGGGTGGTGAGTATTATTGCTCCATCTAACAACCCATTATTAGGATTAATTTCTATGATTGCTCCTGTAATTGTAGGCGGAAATACTTGTGTATTATTGGCATCAGAGCTAAACCCTATGATTGCTATTTCATTTGCTGAAGTACTTAACACAGCTGATGTTCCAGCAGGAGTAGTGAATATCCTAAGCGGTAAAATAGATGAATTGTTAGAGCACTTTTCTACTCATATGGATGTAAATGCAATAATTTATTGTCAAGATAATAAAAAGCAGACACAACTGCTTGAGCAATACTCAGTAGCAAACCTAAAACGAAAACAAATTTATAGACGAAAAAAATGGGATGGTAAAGAGAGTCAATCGCCATATTTTATTGAAAAATGTCAAGAATTAAAAACTACTTGGCATCCTGCAGCAGTATAAAAAATAAAAACAAGAACATGAATTTTGAAAAACTATTAAAAAAAGCAATCAATGCTTCTATAAAAGGAGGGTGTTCCATCATGGAAGTTTACGCTTCTGATTTTGCAGTAGAGCATAAGGAAGACAAATCCCCTCTCACGCTTGCAGATAAAAACTGCAATGCAGTTATAGAGGCAGATTTAGAAAAAACAGAAATCCCAATATTAAGTGAGGAAGGTGCTAAAACACCTTTTTTTGAAAGAAAAAAGTGGGAATATTTTTGGTTGGTCGACCCTTTAGATGGCACTAAAGAATTTGTAAAACGAAATGGTGAGTTCACCGTTAATATTGCACTTATCCATAATGGAGATCCAATTATGGGTGTTATCTATGTGCCAGTAAAAGAGGAACTTTATTTTGCTTTAGAAGGCTTGGGTTCATATAAACTTTCAATAAATAATGAAATTGAAGATTTAGATGAGTTGATTTCAAAATCAAACAAACTTCCTATGAATATTGAAAGAGATAACTATGTTATGGTTGGATCTCGTTCACATATGTCAAAAGAAACAGAAGCATTCTTTGAAAACAAGAAGCATGAACATGGTGAAGTTGATGTGATGGCAGTAGGATCTTCACTAAAATTTTGTATGGTTGCTGAAGGGAAAGCAGATGCCTATCCTAGACATGCCCCAACCATGGAATGGGATACAGGAGCTGGACATGCCATTGCAAAATTTGCTGGCTTTTCCGTTAAACAATATAATTCTTCTAATGATCTTAACTACAACAAAGAGGACTTATTAAATCCTTGGTTTTTGGTAAAATAAACGCATGAAAGAACGCTTACAAATTGCGCTTCAAGACAAAGATTTTTCCGAATTATTTAAAAAAGGAGGGGTTTCATTTTTTATCAGAATTGGAGGGCAAGTAGTCGGCTTTTTAATGTCGTTTGTTATAGTACATTATTTTGGCGCAAAAGGATTAGGAAATTATGTTTTAGCTATTGTAGTGTTAAGAGTTTTTACACTAATATCTAAATTGGGTCTAGATACATTTTCAATTCGGTTTATTGCAGCTTTTTCGAAACAAGGAAAATGGAAAAGCATTCAACTATTTAGAAAAAAGATAATTACTATTGTGAGTATAACATCTGTAATCTCATCATTCTTAATGTTTATATTCTCTTCTGATATTGCAAATTTAATAAATGCTAGATTAGAGTACATTAAACTAAGTTCGTTTTTTGTACTCCCAATGGTGTTTTTTATGTTGCATTACCAAAGCTTAAGAGGACTGAAAAGAATTGCAGAGTTTTCTTTTTTTTACAGGATGTCTCAAGCAACATTCGCTATTGCAGCATTATTTTTAATTTCTCAATTTATTCAAAGTGATAAGATTCCAATATATGCATACTTAACTAGTTTGTTTACAGTAGCATTATTATCTTATGCTTCATACTATTATTGGTTTAATAAAAAGTGTAATCTTGAAGATAATGAGGAGGTAGAAAATTTACAAATTAATCAAATATTAAAGATTTCTCTTCCATTAATGTTGGCTCAATCTGTTCAGTTGCTTATGGCTTGGACCGACAAACTGATGTTAGGAAATATGTTAGGACCTGAAAGCGTTGCTGTTTATGGTGTTGCTTTTAGGTTTTCAATGATTGTAAGTATTACTTTAATGGCTGTTAATAGTATATCTTCTCCAAAATTTGCTGAGAAGTTTTCAAATAACGATATTTCAGGAATGGAAAAAGTTGCTCTGCAATCTGCTAAACTTATTTTTTGGACAACTATTCCGCTTGCATCAGCACTTCTTATTTTTCCAAAGTTTTTTATGGGTATATATGGAGAAGAATTCTTAATTGGCTTTGAGGTGTTACGATGGCTAATTATTGGTAGGATTGTAAGCGCACTTTCTGGTTCTGTGGGGAATTTAATGCAAATGACTAATCAGCAAAATAGTTATATGAAAATTTTATTAGCTGGATCGGCAATTAATATAATATTAAATTTTATTCTGATTCCTATTTATGGTATTAAGGGAGCCGCTTTTGCAAGTGTTTGTAGTTTGTCGTTCTGGAACTTAACAATGGTTTATGTGGTAAAAAAGAAATTTGGAATTTCAACTTTTTATCTACCATTTAGAAAATAATTATGAAAAGTAAACTACCAAACTTTCTAATTGTTGGTGCGGCTAAATGTGGCACCTCATCTTTGCATAGTTATTTAAATCAGCATTCTGATATTTTTATGCCGACTTTTAATAAAGAAGGAATGAAAGTAAAAGAACCAAGATTTTTGATTAAAGATGTAGTAGAAAGTCGTTTGCAGAAGGGTGTTTGGAATTGGGATGAATACCAAGCTCTTTTTGATGAAGCTGACGATCAATTTGCTTTGGGAGAAGCTACAGTTTTGTATCTTTATTTTTATAATCACGCAATAAAGAATATTAAAAAATATTTAGGTGAAGAAATTAAGATTATCATTATGCTTAGAAATCCTATTGATAGAGCGTATTCTGCATACTCTTTTGCGTCCCGTACAATGCAAGAAAATAAATCATTCAAGGAGGCAATTGATTCTGCAATGATTAGATATAAAAATAATAAGTTCGTTAGCCCTATGATATTATATAAAGAGTTAGGGTTATATGCAAAAATGGTGGAGGCATATCAGAAAAACTTTTCTAATGTGCATATTATTTTGTTTGATGACTTTATTAGTGATGCTTCAAAAGAAGTTAAAAAAGTTTTCAAATTCTTAGGTGTAACTACTGAAGAAGTGAATACAAGAGAGGTGATCAATGCCGGAGGGAAGCGATGGAGATCATCTTTAATAAAAAAGGTGATAATGGGAGACAACAAACTTAAAAGAGTTTTTAAAATACTATTCCCTAATAATTTCAGATTTTATATAAAAGAATGTGTGAAGAATTTATTTACTGCTAAAGCAGGTGAGATTGATGATTTAGTTAAAGATGAATTGAGAGTTTATTTTAAAGAGGATATTTTAAAACTAGAAAGACTTATTGATAGAGATTTAAGTTTATGGCAGAAGTAAAAAATCTTCCTAATTTATTAATTATTGGAGCAGCAAAGAGCGGAACAACATCTTTGCATAATTATTTAAAGCAACATCCAGAGCTTTATATGACTGATCATAAAGAGCCTCATTTCTTGATTAATAATGAGATAGGCCTTAGGAGAATTCATAAAGCTGTAAATAATATTGAAGATTATCAGCAAATGTTTGAAGGCTCATCTGAGTATAAATATAGAGGAGAATCAAGTGTAATGTATTTACCATTTCCTCAAATTGCTATTCCAAACATAAAAAAGTATCTTGATGATAATGTCAAGATAATTATCATGTTAAGAAACCCTGTGGAAAGAGCTTATGCAGGCTATTTGCACAATATTAGGTATAATACTTCTGAAAGCTTGCCATTTGAAGATGCAATAAAGAAATCAGAAGATAGGTATCATGCCAATAAAGATATGACTCCTGATACAAGGTATCTTCATGTGGGGCTATATTATAATCAGGTAAAACAATATTTTGATACATTTGGTAAAAATGTTCATGTTATTATATATGATGATTATGTGTTTGATATTAATAAAAGTATAAAAGAACTGTTTTACTTTTTAGGAGTGAGGAATATTCAAATAGATTCATCAAAAAGACATATGGTTGGAGGTTGGGTTTTTAAGAATTTCCTTTTAAGAAAGTTAATGATTCCAAAAAATAGTTTTAAATCATTCATAAAATATCTTTTACCTAACACAAAATTTAGAAAGCAAATTAGGCAAGGCGTTATGCGATTAGGATCCTCAAAACCGCCAGAAATATCTATTAATATGAGTACTTTTCTAAAAAGTTATTATAAGGAAGACGTAAGAAAATTATCTTCCTTATTAGGTGTTAATTTAAATCATTGGATAGAATGATTCTGTTAAAAACTAAATACATGAATTTCCTGATTATGCTAATGTTTGTTTTTAGTACAGGTGGCTTATTGTTTGTTTTTAACAGAAACAATTCTTTTTTAGTTTTGGCTGTTATGGTTTTGTGCAGTATTTTCTTTAATAGACATTCTATTAAGAAATCTAAACTAAAGGTCTCTTTTTTAACATTTCTGTTTGTGTCAAGTTTATTTGTACTTAATTTTTTGGTAGTGCAAACCGAACAATCTTTAATAAAATACTCTTTTTTCGTTATTACTATTTTTACAACTATTCTAACACTATTTTATTTCAAGAACCAACAAAAAGAACTCTTGTTCTTAACAAACCTATATAAAGTGTTAAAACTAATATTGTATCATTCTTTAATAAGTTTTATCGCATATTATTTCATTAAAGATCAATTATTTTTAATAACTTCAAAATATCATGAAAGCCTAACATTTCATTACTTGTTTTATTATTCCCCGGATGAAGGTAGTATTTTTAACTTATTTGGCATTGAATTTTGCAGAAATGCAGGAATTTTTTGGGAAGCAGGAATTTTGCAAGTGTATTTACAAATATTATTTTTTTTAGAGATAAACTATTTTAATAAGGATAAGAAATTATTAGCATTGACTTTATTAGGTGTTCTTACCACTTATTCCACTACAGGACTTGCCTTAATAATCTTACAAATTATTTATTTTCTTGTTAAAGAGGCTAAAAATAACATTGTAATAACATCTTTAGTATTAGTTTCTTTGTTATTTCCATTAAATTCTTTGTTTACTGCAAATATTAAGGACAAGGTGACTGGGCAGTTTGAGTCATCTTTTCAGAAGAGGTTGTTTGATTTGACACAACCTTTCTTTATCGCTTTAGAATATCCACTTACTGGCATAGGATTGGATTTAGACAGATTTAATGAGATGCGAGAGCGGTTTTATATTAGTTCAGATTTAAACCCTTCATTAAATCGGTTTGGAATTGAGCAAAAAGTTGAGACAACATCAAAAGGAAGTACAAATTCTGTGATGTATTTGTTAGCAGGAATGGGGTTTCCTACGGCAGCATTATTTATTTGGATGTTTTTCAAGCAAAAGATAATTACAAAACATAGAATTTTTTGGTTTATTATTACTTTTGTATCGGTTATGTCATCACCCTTATTGCTAAGGCCTTTTTTTCTTATGTTTATTATTTCAGGTTTTATGAATTTTTTAAACAAGATAATAGTACATAAACAACAACTTGTATGAAAAATATTTTAATTACTGGTGGAGCTGGGTTTATTGGTTCTAATCTTGCAAAAGAATTAGTATCAAGAGGATATACTATAACAATTTTAGATAATTTATCAAAACAAGTACATGGAAATAATCAGAATTCTGATTTATATAATTCTATTAAAGATATTTCCAATTTTATTTTAGGAGATGTTTGCAATAAATCTGACTGGAATAAAGCCTTAAAAGGTCAAGATGCAGTTATTCACTTAGCAGCAGAAACTGGAACCGGGCAATCAATGTACGAGATTACTCGCTATAATCATGTGAATATTGTAGGTACATCTCACATGCTTAATATACTAGCAAATGACACTCATACTATTAAAAAGATAATAATCGCATCTTCAAGAGCAATTTATGGTGAAGGCAGATATTATTGTGAAAAAGAAGGTTTCGTTTTCCCAAAAAGCAGGAGTAAAGAAGATCTTTCAAATTCAGTTTTTGATATTTTTTCTTCAGTAACAAAAAATAAATTAGAATTAACTTCAACAGATGAATTATCTAATATAGATCCTATTTCAATTTATGGCATAACAAAACAAAATCAAGAGCAGATGTCAATGTTAACAGGTAAAGTTTTAAATATTCCTACCGTTTCATTAAGATATCAGAATGTCTATGGGCCAGGCCAGTCCCTTTCTAATCCATATACTGGGATTTTATCTATTTTTTCTACTAGATTATTGAACAATAATCATATAGAAATTTATGAAGATGGTAAGCAAAGCCGAGACTTTGTTTATATTGACGATGTTGTAAAAGCAACCGTCTTGTCTCTTGAAAGTGATGCAGCTAATCATCAGATATTTAATGTTGGTTCTGGGGAACCTACTTCTGTAATTACTGTGGCTAATATATTACATGAACTATATGAATCTAGAAGTACAATAACTATTACTAATAAATATAGGACAGGAGACATAAGACATAATTATGCAGATCTTAAAAAAATCAAATCACTAATAAATTATAATCCAACTATTGATTTTTTAACTGGAGTTAAGAAATTTGTTGACTGGGTAAAACAACAAGAAATTAATCCTGACAGTTATGAAAGTTCTGTTAACGAGTTGGCACAAAAGGGTTTTTTCAAGTAATTATGAGAATAATAGTTTTTATAGTATTATTATCTTCTTCTGCGAGTGTATTAAGCCAAAACTTGGTTAACCGAAATCTTTTTGGATTTAGGATGAGTACATCTTTCATTTTTTTTGAGTTAGAAGACACTTCTTTCACTAATAAAGTTGTTGGTTTAAAGCCACAAGTATTAAGCTTTCCAGGTGGTTTGGGTAACTTTTATCACTTGCATGCTCCAGGATATGGTTTAGATGTTGAGGATTTTAGGAAGTATCATAAGAGGTCAAAGGTTAAAACTGCTCAAACGTTGAAAAAGATAAGTTTTAAAAAAGGCCATGACGATAATTATATTTATGATTTTATAGAAATAGCAAAACTTACCAAAAGTAAGGTTATCTTTAATGCAAATATTATTTCTTCAACAGCCATTGAAGCGTTAGAGATAATTAATATTTTTTTGGAACACGAATTAGAAGTAGTTGGAATTGAATTGGGCGGAGAGCTTTCAAATAGAAGTTATAGTCATTTTATGACTATTGAAAAATACATTGAAATTTCTGAAAAGTATGCAAAGCAATTAAGAAAAGTATATAAAGATATACCTATTTCAGTAGTTGCAGCCCCAATAAATAGAAACTCTAAAAGGTTAGATGACTGGAATAATAAATTATCTGATACAGATTTTTATGACGCAATTGTAGTGCATCCATATGCTAAAATTGTTAAAGGCAAAGATCTAGATGGCCAAATGCTGACTGTTATTCCAGAGGGCGTAGGAGAAAAGGAAACATATAGTATTTATAAAACAAGAGCAATAGAATATATTACAGAGTCTTTTAAGAAAGAGATGAGCACTTATAATAGTATATTTAAAGATAAGGAAATATGGTTGACAGAATGGAATCTTCAGATGTCACCAGTCACAGGCAATAGTTTGCTGCAAGGGATATTTGTTTCTAATCAACTGTTAGAGTTAGCCGCAACTTCATCAGATAGAAATATTATGATTACAACTTTTCATAATTTAGCTGGAAGAACTTTGTCTGGAGCAATGTTAATGAGTAAAGATGACAAGATGCTAATCAACACAACTTATTATTCTATGAAAATAGTTAAAGATCTTTTTCAAGATTCAGTTTTTCTTAAAGATCGAAAAGTTTTTATTGATGAATGTATTCAATATTGTTTTATAAATAGAGAAAAAAATGAACTGTTATATTATTGGGTAAATTGGTCTGATAAAGCAGTTGCTGTAAATTGTGATGATATTAGGGATGCTGATAAGTATGAACTTTTTGGAGATGAGTTGTTTATTAAAAATAATGAAAAAGAAAAAGTTCATTATATTAAAAGTCAAGAAATAAATCAAGAAATAACACTAAAACCTTACAGTGTAACATTTATAAAACAAAGCAATAAATGAGAAAGCCAAATTTATTTTTAGTTGGAGCTCCTAAGGCAGGAACTTCTACCGTTTGGGCTGTATTAAAAGAGCATAAAGACATTTTTTTTGCACAAAATCCAGAAAAAGAGGTTAATTATTTTTCTAATACTGAACTTAAAAATAATTCCTATTATAAAGATTACGAGATAAAATCAGAAAAGCAGTATCTTAATATTTTTAGAAAAGGGCAACATATAAAATATATTGCAGATGGAAGTGTTTCGTATTTTGCTTACTTATCAGTTCCAAAGAAAATATATGACTTTAATCCAGAGGCGAAGATTATTATAATTGTAAGAGACCCAATTGACAGAGCCTTTTCTCATTTTAAGATGGATAAAAGGATGGGATATGCTAAAAATTCCTTATTAGATTATCTTAAAAATAAAGATGGAAAGCATGATAATTATATTCATCAATATATTGAGAATAGTCTTTATTATAAACACACAAAAAATTTCTTAAAATATTTTGACAAGAAACAAGTTTTAATCATGCGGTTAGATCAATTAAAACTAGATTTTGATAAATTGTATAAATTTTTAGATATAGAAAGACCAAAATCAGTTGTTTTCCCAACTATAAATCGAGATAAAGAGCCAACTAATAATTTTACAAGAATGTTGCAGCATAACAGACATTTTGCTAAAGTGCTTAAAAAGTTTATTCCTAAAAAAATTGCAAGATATTTTGACTTTTTAATTTACAAAGAAGCAAAAAAAATATACCTAACTGAGACAGAACGTTCGATTTTAAAAAAATATTTAATTGAAGACTACAATAAGTTTAATAACACATATAAAAAATGAGAGATAAAGAATCAAAAACAGAATATGGCTTTAGAAGAGCCTTAAATAAAATACTTCAGGCGATAGCCAGAAGTACTCTTGTCCCTATTAAGATAAGAGTATATCTACAAGCAATGAGAGGTGTTAATTTTAAGAATAAGAGTAACACACAAATTGGAGATAATGTTGGATTTGATGGTGTTTATCCTCAGAATATTTTTATTGGAGAAAGGTGTGGTATTGCTGCTGGTACAAGGATTCTGACACATTATATTGATACAACAAGATTGTCAGACCATCCAGATCACCATTTTAGATATTATCAAGGGAAGGTTGTAATAGAAGACGATGTTTTTATTGGTACAAATTGCGTGGTATCTAAACCAGTTAGAATAGGCAAAGGGTCAATTATTGGTGCAAATGTTGTTATTACTAAAGATGTCCCTCCTGGATCTGTAATAGTAGGAGCTTCTGCAAGAAATCTTAAGGACTAATTGGATAAAATAGGTATAGTTTCGATTACGTATAATTCTGCTAATGTTTTGCAGAATTTCCTTAATTGTATATGGGAACAGGAATATCAAAACCTAATACTATATGTAATTGATAATGCTTCAAATGACGGCACTTTAGATATTTTAGAAAAAGAAATAGACTCAAGATTAAGAATTATTAAAAATGATTCTAATCTTGGAGTAGCAAAGGCAAATAATCAGGGTATCAAAAGAGCAATATCAGATGCTTGTGACCAGATTTTAATTATAAATAATGATGTGGAGTTTAGTGCTGATTTAATAACTCAATTATTATCAGTTCAAAATAAAAAGAAATGTAGTTTGGTTACACCAAAAATGATGTTTTTTGACAAGCCCAGTTGCATTTGGTATGCTGGAAGTTGGTTTGTCAAAAATAAGGGATATTTACCAATCCATAGAGGTATGCAAGAAGAAGATTGTGGTCAGTATGAAGAAATTGTTGAAGTAGAATATGCTCCAACTTGCTGTTTGCTTGCAAAAAAAGTAATTTTTCATGACATTGGTTTGATGGATGAAAAATACTTTGTTTATTTTGATGATACTGACTTTTCATATAGAGTTTGGAAAGATAAAAGGCATAAAATGTTTTATGCTCCAAAAGCAAAGCTTTTTCATAAAGTTGGCAGCTTGACAAAATCATTCCAACAAACAAATCAAAAAACATATAGAGGCAGCTTCTTCATTAAACAAAACACAAGAAATCATGTCTATTTTTTAAAAAAAATAGGAGGACTATTTGCCTATATATTTATAGTGTGGTTATTTTTCAAAAACAATATTCAATTCATTATTGATCCAAGAATCAGAAAAAGTCGCTCTAATTGGTGGCTTATTAACAAATCTTTTTTTGATGGTGTATTTATGTAAAAAAATATAAATTATGTTAACAAAAGTAGCATTAATAGATCCAGTTGCGGCTCGCGGAGGCTCTCATCACTTTTATTTGTTTGGGCAAGCAAAAGGATTAATAAATCACAATATTGAAGTTACTTTATTTACTAATAGTATTACTAAAAATCCAGATATTAAAAATTTAAATGTGTATCATTATTACAAAGGAATTTTTGATAGGAAATCAAATATAATAGCTGGAATTTTTTATTTAATTGGAAGTATACGGTCTATTTTTCATGCTAAATTTATTGGGGCTAATATTTGTCATTATCACTTATTTCACATAAATATTTTGACAGTCTTTGACTTATTTTTATCTAAACTACTTGGAATGAAGGTTGTGTATACGATTCATGACGTTATTAGTAATCTTGAAAAAAACACGCAAAATAAGTGGCTTATTAACTTTGTGCTAAAATTTTCAGACAAGATATTAACACACAATCACTTTAGTAAACAACAAATACAAGATCTATTTGATTATCACGACGATGATATAGGTATAATTCCTCATGGGAATTATATTCCTTTTATAAAGCTTGAAAAAAATCAAGAATTTTCAAGACAATATTTAGGTATCTCAAAGAACAAAAAGGTATTACTTTTTTTTGGCATGATTAAACGAATTAAAGGATTAGAAATACTATTATCTGCTTTAGAAAAGGTTATTAAATTACATCCTGATATTTTGTTAGTTATTGCTGGTAAAACTTGGGAAGGAAATTTTAAAATTTATCAAGAGATCATAGATAAGTACAACTTAAATCGTTTTTGTATAGTTCGTAATAAATATATTCCTTCAAACGATGTTAATCATTATTTTGCAGCAGCAGACTTAGTTATTCTTCCTTATAAAAGAATATCACAGAGTGGTGTGCTTATGATGGCTGTCAGTTATCAAAAGGCAGTATTAACTTCTGATTTACCTCCATTTAAAGAAGTGCTATCTAATGATAAAACGGGGTTTTTATTTCAATCAGAGAATATAGATTCATTAGCAAATAAGATAATACAAATATTTAATGAAGATGAGTTGCTTAAAACAGTAAGTGAAGCAGGCTATGAATTAATAGATACAGCATATAATTGGAATGTTATAGGAGAGGCATTGAAAACCCAATATCTTAAGTTATAATATGTTGATTCAATAATTATTGATTCTTTGCAGTTCCACTTCCAAAAATCTTGGTTTTGATTTTAACAAGATGTTTAACATTTCGACCCCAAAACCTCTTAATAAAAGAGCTATTTTCAGGAAACCAATCTGTTGTTCTAGGGGTCTCTAAATACCTGATGTGCTCATGATATGCATATGTTGCGACTGAAGTCCTAAATAGATCTGTCGGGAAATTGGTTTGATCATATCCATGAAGGGTGTAAGGCCCACATTGTTGAATAATCATCCGATTAAATGGAACCCCTATCTGTTTTTTTTCTCCAGTCCTCAAATCTTCTATTTTTAAGTGCCCCTTATATTCATCTTTCCAGTCTTTATTCAAATAAAGCAGAAGATTCATTTCTCTGAACCAATACTTTTGCATAGGATGATAATTAAAATCAAGGTGCATAGCTAAGGAACTATTTTTCTTTCCTTGATGTAGGCCTCCTCCATGATTTTTTGGGTCAACAAAAATATCTTTTGCCGATATGAAAGAAAGAAAATCTCCCATCTTTTTTGAGCTTAAATCTGTATAGAGCTCATTAAATAATGATCCTAACTCCTTGTAATTTGATTTCTCAAACTTATTGTTCGCAAACACAATATCGCGACTTCTTGTATTGATCTCTGGTATAAGAGAATAGAGCTCTTCAATCCTATCTTTTATACAGAAATCATCAATGATTAAATGCGGGAAGGGTTTAGCAGATAAATAATCTATTCTTAATCTTTCCTTATTTTTAAATAGAAAATCAAAGTCAATCATAACATATCTTAATTCATTCACAAAACTAGTAAAAATTAACAACTAATGATTAGGATAATTGTACTTTAGCCAAAAAACACAAAGGTAATGAAAAATAGAATTTCAAAATGCATCCAAAATTCAGCAGCGAATTTTAATAATTTACTTAAGGATCAGCAACTTTTACATATAGTTGAGGGAATTGTTAGCGTGTGTATTGCGGCTTTTGAGCAAGATAAAAAAATATTATTTTGTGGCAATGGGGGAAGCGCATCAGATGCCCAACATATTGCAGCTGAACTTAGCGGAAGATTCTACAAAGATAGAAAGCCACTTTTTGCAGAAGCTTTGCATGTCAACTCTTCTTATATGACTGCGGTAGCTAATGATTATGGCTATGAGCAAACATATGCTAGAATGCTTCAAGCGGCAGGAAGAAAAGGAGATGTTTTGTTTGGAATTTCTACTTCTGGTAATTCTCCAAATGTGGTAAAAGCAATAGAAAAAGCCAATGAAATTGGATTGACAACCATAGGTTTTACAGGTCAAGATGGTGGTAAGATGAATGCAATATGTGATCTTATGATAAAAATACCTTCTGATGACACGCCTAGAATACAAGAAGCACATATTTTAATTGGACACATTATTTGCCAACTAATAGAAGAAGAATTATTTTCTGATGCATAAATTTGATACGCTTTTTTTAGATAGAGATGGTGTAATAAACAAAAAACTTGAGCGAAGATATGTGAGGAATTGGCAAGAGTTTGATTTCATGCCGAATGCGCTTTTAGCCATCAAGAAACTATCCAATAAATTTGAAAGGATTATTGTTGTCACCAATCAGCAAGGTATAGGAAAGGCGATAATGACTATTGATGAGCTATCTGTTTTACATGAATTGATGAAAAAAGAAATTGTAGAAAATGGTGGAAAAATTGATAAGATTTATTTCTGCCCGCATTTGGAAAAAGAAAATTGCGATTGTAGAAAGCCTGCGATTGGCATGATAAAGCGTGCTATTAAAGATTTTCCTACGCTTAATTTGAAACAAACTTTCCTGGTTGGCGATTCCCCTTCTGATATAGAGGCTGGAGAAAGGGCAGGTATAAAAACGGTTAAATTAAATAATCAGTTTACTTTATTTGATTGGGCAAATCAATTGTAGCCCATTAAAATAAATATCGTTATTTTTACGCCTAATAAACATGTATTTCCTAAATGAAAAAAGCAATTGTAACTGGTATAACAGGGCAAGACGGTGCCTATTTGGTCCAATTTCTACTCAAAAAAAACTATAAAGTTTATGGTGCCTATAGAAGAACCAGTTCTCAAAATTTTTGGCGGATAAAATACTTGGGGATTCATGATAATCCAAATCTAAAATTAATTGAACACGATTTAATTGATGCTTCTAGCACAATCAGGATGGTGGCTGATATACGCCCAGATGAAATTTACAATTTAGCTGCCCAAAGCTTTGTGCATGTGTCTTTCGATCAGCCTGTTGCAACATCAATGATAACAGGAATTGGTGTCACACATTTGCTAGAGGCTATCAGAATAGTAGACAAAAGCATCAAGTTTTATCAAGCTTCTACTTCAGAACTTTATGGCAAAGTTCAGGAAGTGCCTCAAAAAGAAACTACACCATTTTATCCTAGAAGCCCTTACGGTATAGCAAAACTATATGCCCATTGGATGACAAAAAACTATAGAGAATCTTATGATATTTTTGCTTGTAGCGGCATCCTTTTTAATCATGAATCTCCATTAAGAGGATTAGAATTTGTGACTAGAAAAATTACAGATGGAGTAGCAAGAATTCATGCAGGAGAAAAGCATTGCCTTGAGCTAGGAAACCTAGACGCAAGTAGAGATTGGGGTTATGCGCCTGAATTTGTAGAGGGCATGTACAGAATGATGCAACATGAACATCCAGACACTTTTGTATTAGCCACCAATCGGGCAGTTACAGTGCGGCAATTTGCTACATTAGCTTTTGCAGTAATAGGAAAAGAAATCAATTGGGAAGGTGCTGGCATAAAAGAAAAAGGGATTGATAAAGAAACAGGTAAGGAAGTTGTGCGCGTGAGTGATCAACATTTCAGATTAGCTGAGGTAGATGCGTTAATTGGAAATCCAGAAAAAGCAGAAAAACTATTGGGTTGGATGCCCAAGATATCAGTTGAGCAGCTTTGTAATTTGATGGTGGAATCAGATATTGAAGGTTTAAAAAATAATTTGAAAAGGTAAGATGTTTGGTATACCATTAAATATAATTTTTGCAATTGCAACAGCTTTTTTGATTACTTTGTTGGCTATTCCAAAAATTATCTTTTTTGCCAAAAGATTCCGATTGTATGATAGTGCTGGAGAACGCTCAGCACATGAAGGTGAAGTGCCCATTTTTGGTGGTATAGCCATTTTTGTAGGTATTGTTTTTTCACTACTTTTCTGGGCCGAAATCGAGCAAATTCAGTTTATCATAGTCAGTATGTTTGTTGTTTTCTTCATAGGTGTGGTTGATGATTTACTTGCACTTTCGCCAACTAAAAAATTGATTGGACAAATAATCGCAATATTGATTATTATTTATCTTCATCAGTTACAAATAGATAATATGCATGGTGTTTTAGGCGTTTTTGTACTTTCTGAAGTAATCGCGACACTTTTTACAGTTTTTGTTGTAATTGTTATTACAAACGGTTTTAATTTGATAGATGGTGTTGATGGATTAGCAGCCTCATTAGGTATAGTTGCTTCATTTGTATTTGGAGTTTTGGCACTGTTTTCTCAACAGATAGATATGGCAATACTTGCTTTTACACTTTTAGGCTCACTTCTAGGATTTTTAATTCACAATAATTATCCTGCAAAAATTTTCATGGGCGATACAGGCTCATTGGTGGTAGGCTTACTGTTATCAATCCTTGCAATAAATGTTGTAAATTCTGGACTTGTTTTTGACAATATGACCCTACCAAACAAAGGCCCATTGGTTGCGATAGCTATTTTATCAGTACTATTATTTGACTCTTTAAGGGTTTTTGTTGTGCGTGTGTTTAGAGGAAGAAATCCTCTTTCTCCGGATAAAAACCACATTCATCATGAGCTGTTGAACTTAGGGTTCGGACATCTAAAAACAACCTTGATTATTTGTTTAATGAATATGATTTTAATGCTTATTGCTTATTTTTTAGTTGATATGAACATTAATTTTGCCATTACTATTTTTGCCGCAATTAATTTTATATTATTATATATTCCTTTTTTGATTAAAAAAATGGGTGATGATTAAAAAAGGCTTATTTTTCTTATTGACATTTGCTCTTTTTCAATTATATGCACAAAACACGAATCTTCCTTTAAGTCAGACCGCAAAATTACATTTTGAGCAAGAAATAAATTTATCAAAAATCCACAGCTCATTTCAACCGCTGATTAAATCAACAGTAATACAGCACATCAATACTGATTCTTTAATGTTATTAAAATTCTCCCAAAAAGGGGATAAGCGGTATAAAAGAAAATTATTTTCAGAACATCTTATCATTATTAAAGGTGAAGATTACAATGTTACAGCTTCTCCCATCATTCATTTTTTACTAGGGAAAGAATCAGTAACAGAAGCGAAGACATTTAGCAACACAAGGGGATTTATTATTGAAGGAGATTTAGGGAAGTATGTTTCGTTTTATTCTGATTTTGCAGAAAACCAGTCCATTTTCCCTGCCTATTTAGACGCTAAAATTAGAAAAACAAAAGTCGTTCCAGGTCAGGGCTATGCAAGAAAATTCAAAGAAACAGGCTTTGATTATGCTATGGCATCAGGCTATATTGGTATAAATACGGCTAAGTATTTTAGGATTCAATTTGGCCATGGCAAACATTTTCTTGGAGATGGTTATCGTTCACTTTTGCTTTCAGACAATGCATTTAACTATCCTTTTTTGCGCATTCAAACATCTTTTTGGAAAGTACAATATACTAACCTTTATGCGGAACTTCAGGACATTAATTATTTTGAAAGCAATGGTATAGATAATTACGATCAAATGGGTTATGCTAAAAAATATATGTCTTCCCATTACTTGTCTACAAATGTAAATTCCAAACTCAATATAGGTATTTTTGAATCTGTCATATGGCGGCAAAATCATGCGCCTGGAAGTAAAGGGTTTGATGTGAATTATCTAAATCCTATTGCGCTCTTCCGTCCTTTGGAATATGCAATCAACTCTCCTGACAATGCTCTTGTAGGAATCAATATAAAGTACAAATTACCATTAAAATCTCATTTGTATGGGCAGTTGGTTTTAGACGAATTCAGTTTAAATGAAATGAAAAAGAATAATGATTGGTATGGTTCAAAATACGGTTATCAGATAGGAGGAAAAATGTATGATGCAATGGGTTTAGCAAATTTAACATTGCAAGCAGAATACAATTTGGTTCGTCCATACACTTATTCGCACCATAATCCTCAACAAAATTATGCGCACTACAATCAGCCGCTTGCACATCCCTTAGGTGCTAATTTTTCCGAAACTTTACTTATTATCAATTATAGAAAAGATAGATGGTTTGCAAGAGGACAATTAATGTTAGCCAAATATGGAGATCAAATAAAAGGAGATCCAACTTCCTATGGTAATGATCTCTATATGTCTACTGGCGAATTTGAAGAGCCATCAGGGTTTGTGCATGCGGGTAGGCCTTCAGATTTTGGCATTTTCATGTATCAAGGCAAGCTAACGAACATCAATATTACACATCTCAATTTTGGGTATATTCTTAACCCAAATACCAATTTCAAGATTGATTTTAGTCTAATGAAAAGAGATTTAGTAAGTGAAAATGATGAGGAAAATACCCTCTATTACTCGATTGGATTAAAAACAGATTTGTTTAATCATTATTACGATTTTTAGGCTGTTAATATCACAAAAAGCAGTAAAATTGCAGTTCAAAATTAAATGCAAAATATGATAAAAAATAAAAGTACAAAGATGCTGTTGTGGGTAGGGATAGCAGGAATAAGTATGTTTTTTGCAGGACTTACCTCTGCTTACATTGTTCGAAAAGCCGAAGGGAATTGGACTGAATTTGAAATACCAGATTGGTTTTTGTTCAGCACGATTGCAATTGTTTTTAGCAGTGCTTTTCTCATTTTTGCTAAACGCCTTCTGAAACAAAACAAAAATGGTACTTTGTGGCTTTTTATTTCCCTTTTCTTAGGGATTTTTTTTTCATTTTCTCAATTCAAAGGCTGGGAATCTCTTGTGCAGCAAGGCTTATATATGACAGGTGAAGGTAGTAATGTTGCCTCCTCTTTTTTATATGTAATCACGCTTTCGCATTTGGTACATCTTTCAGGAGGCTTAATAGCGCTTTTGGTAACTGCCATAAATTCAAAAAGAGGTAAATATAGTGCTGATAATCTATTGGGAATTGAGTTGATATCCATCTATTGGCATTATTTGGCTGGGCTGTGGTTTTATCTGTACTTTTTTATTAAGTATATTTAATATTTATGATAAAAATCATAGTACAAAATACAGAAAAATACTAATTTTGCCAGGTAATTAAACCTATTTTATGGAACAAACTATTTCAAAATCAAATGTATGGGGAGGGGGTGAAAGGCCTTACAATGTAAGTTATGGAAAAATGATGATGTGGTTCTTCCTGATTACAGATGCACTGACATTTTCTGGTTTTTTAGCTGCTTATGGTTTCAGTAGGTTTAA